>R20__coassemble_787_pt1 | contig 21535 bp, 18 predicted proteins | sample R20__metabat2_low_PE_005 | metagenome-assembled genome bin R20 | reverse complement strand
GGCGGGGCCTTACCCCGCCCAGCCGTGCCCGTTTTTGCGGCCTTTGACGGGGGCGTTGGGGTGGGGGGGGGGCTGTGTGTTTTCCGCAGGTGATGTGCTGGTATTGTCCGAAGCTGTCTTTGCCGGTTCGGGTTTGGTGGCTGGGACGGGCTTGTCCTCTTTCTTGGGGGCCTTTGCAACCGGAGTTGGCTCCTGGCCTGTGGTGTAGCTTTCGTCGGGTGCCGATGTCGCAGGGGCCGCTGCGCTGTTGTCGTCGAAGGTGGCATTGTCGTTGTTGCCAAAGCCCTCTATTTCGCCCAGCACCTCGCCGGCCACGCCCATACCTTCCTCCTCGATTGGTGGGTTGGGCAGCTTGTAGCCAATCCACGAGCACAGCAGCACAGCCATCAGCATAATCAATGCTGTGCTGACTGCCGATATCGTTTTGTCTTTCTTTTCCTGTTGCATTGTTGTAGTTTATAGTTTAAGGTTTAAAGCTTTCGCTTTCAACTTGCTTGTTTGGTGCCGAGCACAACTTTATGCTTCGTGTCCTGCTCCTTGTTGATTTGGTTGACGGCGTCGATGACGTTGACGATGTACTGCACGTCGACTGTTTGGTCGGCGCGGACAAAGACGCCTGCTTCGGGGTCGCCAGGTGCCAGGCGGCTCAACTCGGTAGTAAGAACGCTCTTCATTTCGTCGACAAGGTCCTGCCCCATCGTGGCCGACAGCGGCGTGTCGTCGATCTGGAACTGGCAGCGTGCCAGCGGTGAACTTTCGTCGCCACCAAGGCCGAGGTCTGAAATATAGATTGTCACGCTCTCTTTGGCCATCGTCTTGTTGTTGCTTTCGGGCAGGAACAGCTTCACGGCGTTGGGGCTGATGAGCGTCGAGGTGAGCATAAAGAAGATAAGCAACAGGAACACCAGGTCGGACATCGACGAGGAGCCTGTCTCTATTCTTATTTGGTTTTGACTTTTAATCATATTCTTTCAGTTTATATGTTGATATGATCATTGTTGATGCGTTGGCAGGAGTCTGCAACTCTCAACTTTTTCAGGCCGGCTCGTGCAGCAGGTCCATAAACTGCATCGAACGCACCTCGAGTTCCATAACCACTTTGTTGATGCGGCTGACGAGCAGATTGTAGAGGAAATAGGCTATGATACCGACGATGAGGCCGCCGATGGTGGTGACCATTGCCTCGTAGATACCGGTCGAAAGCAGTTGTATGTCAATATTGTTGCCGGCGTGGGCCATATCCTGGAACGCCTTGACCATACCTGTCACCGTGCCAAGGAAACCGATCATGGGTCCCAACGAGGCCACCGTGGCCACCAGCGAGACGCCTTTTTCCAGCTTTGCCACCTCCAGTTTGCCCTCGTTTTCGACAGCCGTCTGGATGTCGCTGAGCGGACGGCCCAGTCGCGACAGGCCCTTGGCAACCATACGGCCAATCGACGTGTCGGTCGATTTGGCCAGCGTGCGGGCACCGTCGATGTCGCCCTTGTGGACATATTCGCGGATGTTGTTCATAAAGTTTGTCGAGTCGTCTTTCAGGGCGTGGTTCAACACCAGATAGCGCTCAATCGAGATGTAGAGTGCCAGAACTAACAGGCAGACAAGGACAATCATCACCCATCCACCTTTGGTGGCGAGGGTCAGAACAGAGATTTTTTCAGCCACCTCAGCGGGGTCGGCTTGAAGCAAGATACTGTTGATCAGTGACATATTTACTTATTTTTAGTTTGTATTTTTCTGTAAAAGTACTGTTTAAAATGTAATTGTTTGATACAGATAACGTAAAAGTATTAACAATAGTGTGTTGAAACCAAAAAAAAGAAAGATGCATCGTTGGTGCATCTTTCTTTTTTCTGCAGCCGTGCTTCGGGAAACCATCCCAGCGCAGACTTGCTGCTTTTATTGCCAATGGCTGAAAAAATCAAAAATGGCGGTCTCCTTGCGGCCTGGATATTGTGTATGGCAGGTGTATCCGCTAATGGTGTCGCCCGTGTTGTAGCGCACATAATAGGTGCAGCGTGTGGCGTTCTCGTCGTCGGTGTGGTAGTCGTATATATCAATTTTCAGTTGTGCGGCATTGGCAACCCGCTGAAGGTTGTCCAGTTGGTCGTTGCGGTAAAACCTCTTCTCGCCCGGAAAACCTTCGTCGATAACGACAAGGACGCGTCCGTCGCCAGCTGTACTGACTTCGTATTTTTCTCATGCATACAGGACCATAGAATTATGATGGTCGAAGCTGAAATAGGTGAGCCGTTCCGTATTCATCTTGTTTCTGTTTTCTTGACAATGAATAGAAAAAGCATAGAATGCAAAAAGCGTAAGTAAAAAGTATTTTTTCATAATGTTGCCGTTTGTCGATGTTCTGTGGGTTTAATGCGGGGAAGGTAAAAAAAAAGCCCCGAAAAGGCGTTGCTTTTCGAGGCATTTTGAATGCATTATGAAAGAAAAGTCTTGTCGTTTGTGTCGGCTGCAGTCATCTTTGTTGTGACCGTCAGCCGATAGGGCCGCGTTATTTCACGACAAACTTGCGGCTGTAGCCTTGCAGACGGCAGATGTAGATGCCGGGCTGCAGGCCGTCGACCGTCACGGTCACCTGGTTCGACGACGGTGCCAGGGCGATGCGGCGCACCTCGCGGCCGGTGGCGTCGAAGATTTGCATATCAACGCAGCTGTTGCCTTCAAGGTTGTAGCAGACTGTGATTTGGCTGTTGGCGGGGTTGGGATAGATTTCGGTTGCAAAGGGATCGCTTACTGTCTGTATTGCAACAGGGCTTGCGATGCTGTCCTTGGGCGGCGTGATGCCAAGTAGGGCTCTGTGCTCGTCGGTGAAGGTGTATCCCATACCGCGGGCTTGCAGGTTGGAGCGATAGACGTTGCACCAGCAGTCGCCGTTGCCGCCCCAGCCCCAGTTGAAGTGCATCGTCTGGGCCACCGAGTTCCAGCCGTCGCACACAAAGGCGTGGCGGGCGTGCAGACCGCTGTTGGGAGCATATCCGGCATAGTAGACCGGACGGCCCATCATAATCTGCTTCTTGATGTCGTTCACCCAGTTGGTGTCCTTGGCGTTCGGGCTGTTGTAGCTGTTGGCGTTGTAGTATTTGGCATCAGTACGCGAGATCATCTCCATACTGTCGGCCTCATATTTGAAGTATCTGCGCAGCGCGGTGGGCACTTTATCGCTCACGGCTCCGCTCGACTCCGAGCTGTAGCTCATCTCGACCGAAACGCCGACGTGGTAGTTCAGCTTGGCCACTTCGTCGATGGTGGCCTGGTCGCTGTTGTAGGTCAGCTCGTCGGCCATAAGGTCATAGTCGTAGTGCTGCTCGGCGAAGTTCACCGTAAGGGCGGTGCCGCCCCAGGCATAGCTCTTGGCGCCGTGGCCCTCGCGGGGGTATCTCCAGTAGTAGATAATCTGTGCCATTGCCGTTGCCACGCAGCCGGTGACGCACTGGCCGCCGTTGTCGGTGGGGCACATCGAGTTGTAGAGCGGCTCCTGGTTCCAGGTCGAGTTCAGCAGGCGGGTCACGGCTTTCGAATTCTGGCCGAAGTAGGGCAGACGCTGCTCTTCCAGCTCGTTCCAGGCGTTGCGGCTCTCGACGCTGGCCTCGATATTGTTGTCCTGGGCAAAAGCGATGGGACCGGCTTGCTCTTCAAGCCACCAGCGCATATTGGGAGGAATGTTGTTCGGGTCGAAAGTGCCTTCGGTGCTGTAGGCCACGATGGGGCTGATGCAGTCCGAACCGGAAACGATGACAAAGCCGCGCTTGTCGGCGGTGTTGAAGACATAGAGCGTCGGGATGTCGCTGGCGGCGTTGCGGAATTCGTAGACTTGTTCCAGGCTTTGGGCTGTGATGTCCTTGCTGCCAAACTGCGAAGCCATAAAATAGGCTCCCACTTGGCGCGCTTTTTTGCTGTCGATATTGTCGGCGACAGCGTTTTTAACGGGTGATGCGATGCTTGCTAAAAGTATAGCAGACAAAAGAATACGTCCTATTTTTTTCATTTTTCCGATTTGTTTTCTATTTTTGAAAATTTGTGCAAAAGTACATATTTTTTTTGAAATATCGGCGGAAGGCCTTTTTTTAATATTTTTTTTGATTTCGTGCAGAAAGGTATGTTTTGTGGCCGAAACCGCTCAACGGTTCAGGAAATCGTTTGCCGTTTCCAGCAGTTTGGCGTTGCAGCGCAGTATGGCGGCGATGCGCAGCGCTTCCTGCGGCACCTCGTCGCTGTCGTCGGGCAGCAGCGAATAGTCCATAAAGCTGTTGATGTTCTCGGGAGTCAGCGGTATGTCGGCCAGGCCCTCGACAAATCCTTTGACGCGAAGCCGCCGGCAGGCGAGCCCCAGCTGGCTGTAGTGCGTGGTGATGAGCGTTGTCGACGGGCGCTCGTCGAGCAACGTTGCCACCGACTGCACGATGGCCTTGCCCTCGACGGGGTTGGTGGTGCGTGCCGGCTCGTCGATTAGTATCAGCAGGCGCTCGGTTTCGGCGCGGGTGATGGTGTCGCTGATCTTGGTTATCTCCGATGCAAACGACGACAGGCCGTTCATCTCGTTCTGCTCGTCGCCGATGCAGAAGACGATGTCGTCGAACAGCGTCGTCTGCGCCTCGGCGGCGGGGACGAAAAACGCAAACTGCGCCATCATCTGGGCGATGCCTACCGTCTTGAGGGTCACGGTCTTGCCTGCCATATTGGCACCAGTGATGAGGCACACGCCGCTCTCGAGGCTGATGTCGAGAGGCTGGTAGCGCAGCTTGAGCTCCTCGTTGCGGCGGCGCAGGCGCGGATTCCACAAGGTTTTGAAGTAGAGCGCTTTGTCGGCAATGCGCGGACGGCACAGCTTCCATTCGACGGCCAGGGTGGCCCGGGCAAAAAGGAAGTCGGTGTAGGCCATACGCTCGTAGGCCGTCGTCAGCGGCTGGCTGAAGGCTGCCAGCTGGTCCGACAGGCGTGCCACGACCTGCTGCTGTATGGCGTTCTGGCGCTCAAAGAGGTCGTTGACTTCGCGTTGCAGCGCGGCGCGTTCGTCGTCGCTGCCCTTGCAGTTGTCCAGCAGGGTCTGGCGCGCCTTGAGCTCGCGGCGCAGCGGCCCCAGGTCGGGGTGGTAGCTGTCGTAGATGTAGAAGTTGGGTATGCGCGTCCCGTCGGGGTCCAGCAGGCTGAAGACGCCGTCCAGGTCGGGCAGGGCGGTGATGTCGTCGATGCCGAGCGTGGCGGCAGCCGCGGATGTCTGCATACAGAGGAAGGCGAAGTTCTTGATTTCGAACAGTTCAATCTCTTCCATCACCATCCTTTGGCTCAGGTTGGCAAGCGAGCCCTGCAGGTCGTGCATCTGCATCAGCTGGTGGCGCACAACGGCGACTTCGCGTTTGCATTCGGCCCGCTCGAGGCAACCGATGACGCGCCCCGTGTTGTCGTACTCGCGTTCCAGCTCGACGGCATCGGTGACCAGCGGCTGCATCAGCATACGTCGCCTTCCAGCCGCCGACATCAGCTCCATCTGGTCGATAACAAATTGGAACCCAGGTTCAACGGATATTTTGTCTTTAAGCAATATCATTCGCAGTAATATTTGTATAACTTTAACCTTAACTTTAACCTTAACCTTAACTTCAGATACAAATTGTATTGTCCCTTAACTTCCTTTAACTTCCCTCTAACTTCCCTTAACTTCCCCAGAAACTTCCCTCTAACTTCCTTTAACTCCCCCAGAAACATCCCTCTAACTTCCTTTAACTCCCCCAGAAACTTCCCTCTAACTTCTATTAACTTTTCTCACGTCATACACAGGCAGTTGCAGCGCCTCGGACAGGGCTGCGCAGGCTGTTTCGGAGTTGAGGTTGTAGCCCTGCGGCGAGGTGGGGTTGAGGCACACGGCCACCAGGTTGGAACGCTGCAGCACCTGAAGGCGGCCGCCGCGGCGGATGTAGTTGGCATAGACTTCGGGCGTGACGAAAAGCTTGGTGAAGTCGCGCACAATCAGGCGCGTATCGGCGATAGTCTTTTGCGAAGCCAGGTATTTCAGCAGGTGGTCGCTTACGGCTCCGGCGGCGAAAAGGGTCGTGCCGTACTTGAAAATGTTGCACTTCTTTTTGCCGAGCAGGAAGACGGACTGAAGTTCGAGGTCGTGCACCTCGCCGTCGCTGTCGACGGCCCACAGCCCCTGTCCGACGGGCGAAAGCTGTCGCTGCAGGCTGCCCTCCACCTCGTCGAGCTCGATGAGGCGGCAGACGAAGCGCGTCTTCGACACCAGCTGCCCGATGTTGGGCGACACCGCCGCGCCGGTGGCCAGCACCATCGCCTCGGTCACCGTGGGCGACGCCAGGCTGAGGCGCGACAGGGCCCCGTCGACGATGGTCAGCGGCACCCCCTGGCTGCGGAACGTCTCGATCTGGCTGCGCAGCATCCCCGTCGAGGCGGCACCGCTCAGCAGCACCTTGCCGCCGCACACCACGCGCGCCGTGACCAGCCGCCCCAGCGACGTGCGGCGCGGGTCGACGGCCGTGATTTCCGACACCAGCTGCCGCTGGCGGTAGTGCTTCTCGGAAGTGATGAAAAGCATTCGTTCGTAGAGCGTTATCTCGGGCTTGGCGCTGCCGTAGACGGCGTCGGTCTGCTCGCCGTCGACGCCAATCGACGTCACGGCGCAGTCCGCCCCCATCTGGTGCAGACGGCCCAGTATATAGTTGAGGCACACCGTCTTGCCAGTGTTCTTCTCCAGCCCGACAATCGACAGGCTGCGGTGCTTTAGTATTTCGTTCAGGAATGGCATTGCTTTTTTAACGTCCCCAGGCCGCTTTTATTGTCCTGCACCGCAAAACATTTTGGCCGCGACCCTCCGCGGCGCCGCGCGGCGCACTGTGGCGACCTGCAAAGCGGAGTCTGTAAGTCGTAGTTGGAACATCTTGAAAACCGGTTTTTCGGGCCACCTGCACTGCCCGTTGTACAGTATATGTACAGTATATGTACAGTATTTGTACGCTTCCGAAGCGTGCAAATACTGTACATATACTGTACATATACTGTACAACGGGCAGAGCGGGTGTTGTTAATCAGCGTCTTATGGTGGCTGCAAAATTGCCGTTGGGCCGATTGCCTGCCTGCTGGGTGAATGCTGCTGTCGGCAGGGCGCAAATCGGCTGTTTGAAAAATAATTTTTGCCGAATCGAAATATTTAATTATCTTTGTCGCTTTGAAACACATTATAGAATTAATAATAAAAAACTGAAAACAATATGGTTACAAAGTTAGAACAACTGCTTGACCTGGTGAAAACCAAGGGAAAGAAACGTTTGGCCGTTGCTTATGCCAATGATTCGCACACCATCGGAGCCGTCAGCCTGGCTATCGACAATGGTATCGTCGACGCCACCCTCGTGGGCGACATCGAGACCATCAAGAAGGTCTGCGCCGAGGAAGGTATCAACCCCGACAAGTTCAAGCTGGTGCAGGAAGCCGACGACAACAAGGCCGGTGCCAAGGCCGTCGAGCTGGTGAACAGCGGTGAGGCCGATTTCCTGATGAAGGGCCTGCTGAGCACGGACAAGTATATGCGCGCCATCCTGAACAAGGAGAAGGGCCTGATGCCTGGCAAGAAGAACGATATGCTGACGCACATCGCTGTGTTCCAGGTTCCTGCCTACCACAAGCTGCTGGTCTGCTCGGACGTGGCTATCATCCCCGAGCCCGATTTCAAGCAGAAACAGTCGATGCTGAACTACATTATCAGCACTGCCAAGAGCCTCGAGATTGCCAAGCCGAAGGTCGCCGTTATTGCTGCCACTGAGCAGGTTAGCGTCGGTATGCGCGCTTGCGCCGAGGCTGCCTGGCTGGGTATGATGAGCCAGCGCGGCCAGCTGAAGGGTGCCATCGTTGACGGCCCGCTGAGCCTCGACTGCTCGATCGACAAGGAGAGCGCCCAGACCAAGAAGCTGACCAGCGAGGTTGCCGGCGACGCCGACGGCCTGCTGTTCCCCAACATCGAGAGCGGCAACGTGTTCTACAAGGCCTGCACCAAGTTTGCCGGTGCCGAACTGGCTTGTATGGTTGTCGGTGCCAAGGTGCCCTGCGTGCTGACCAGCCGCGGCGACAGCATCCAGTCGAAACTCTACAGCATCGCTCTTGCTGCCCTGAACACTAAGTAATCAATTAGAATTAAATGATTTCCGAAGGTTGAAGACAGGACGAGCCGCAACGACTACTCTGCCTTCAACCTTCTTTTTAATGTTTAGATAACACTATGGATCGTTATTTTGAAGGTTTGAAGAATATCGCCATCACGGTGTGCGACGCCGATGCCAACATCCTGGATATGAACCAGCACAGTGCCGACGTCAACAGCCACGGCCAGAAAATTATAGGCAACAACCTGATGGATTGCCACCCCGAGCCGGCCAAGACCAAGCTGAAGGGCCTGCTGGCCGAGCAAAAGCTGAATGCCTACACCATCGAGAAGACCCTTGCCGACGGCAGCAAGGTGAAGAAGCTTATCTACCAAACGCCTTGGTATGAGGAAGATGGGACGTTTGGCGGACTGATTGAGTATTCAATTGAAATCCCGTTCGAGATGCCGCACTTTGTGCGCCAGCCCAAGCCGCAGCAGTGATGCGCGGAACGTGAACGGAACGAATGTGAATATATGAAGGCAACCTCTATCCTTTCTTAACTGCGAATTTAGCGAATCAAACGAATTAGATTATTGGTGTTAAGTAATTGGTCAAATTTATTTGACATTTATGGCAATTCAGTAATAAGTGACCTGTGACAAGTGACCTGTGAAACGAGCGCGTTCGTGTCACTTGTCACTTATCACAGGTCACACACATTCAAAATAATTGCTGTTAAATTGCTGATAATTGCTGTTAAACAAATAATATATGTTAATTCCTGGCCAATTTATGGTAATTCCTGTTAAAAGAAAATGATAGTTATTTTGACCATTTACTTAAGAATTTTGTTTTGCAGGCAAAACGCGAATTAAACGAATTTTAGAAGTTGCTCAAAATCTGGATTATTTAAATGAAACGCCTTATTGTATTGTTTTTTATTGCTGTCTCCCTTGTTTGCCAGGCCCAGAAGGGCAAGGTCAGCGGCAAGGTGATCGACAGCAAGAGCGGCGACGCTGTGGAATATGCGTCGGTTGTGCTGCTCAACCCCAAGGACAGCTCGATGGTGAAGGGTGTCGGTGCCGTGACAGCTTCGAACGGCTCATTCACGCTGTCGGCTCCCTACGGCACCTATCTGGTGCGCATCACTTTTATGGGCTATGCGCCTTATATCCATACCTCTAAGGTCAGCATGTCGGCCCAGCGCTCCAGTGTCAACCTGGGCAAGGTGACCATAGCGCCCAGTTCGGCGGCCCTCGATGCGGTGGTGGTCACCGCCGAGCGCACGATGGTGGAGTACCAGCTCGACAAGCGCGTGGTGAATGTGGACAAGAACCTGGTTGCCAGTGGAGGAACGGCCACCGACGTGCTGCAGAATGTGCCCAGCGTGTCGATCGACAACGACGGCAACGTGAGCCTGCGCGGTTCGAGCAACGTCAAGGTACTCATCAACGGCCGCCCCTATGAGCTGATGGCCAACGACTTGGAGAGCCTACTGGAGCAGACCCCGGCCAGCAGCGTCGAAAGCGTGGAGGTCATCACCAACCCGTCGGCCAAGTACGACCCCGAGGGTATGTCGGGCATCATCAACATCAAGCTGAAAGACAAGGCCTCGGCGGCGATGGGCCTGAACGGCGCGGCGTCGCTCAATCTGGGCACTCCGCTGGCATTCCTTGGCAGCAATTATCCCGACGCGCTGCCGTCGGTGCTGCCCACGTCGATGGCCACGCTGAGCCTGAACTACACCACGGAGAAGTACAACCTTTTCCTGTCGGCCGACGGCGGTATGCGCAGCCGCGGCCACATCGGCCACGCCTTCCGCGAGCGTCTGCGGAACGACAGCGTCTGGTCGCGCGACACGATAGACCAGTACAGCCACAACCGCAACTATATGGGCAGCATCAAGGTGGGCGGCGAGTATTTCTTCAACGAGAAGAACAGCCTGCTGGCCAGCTATCAGCTGCGCGGCGGCGCCCGTCACCGCTGGAACGACATCTATGCCACCGACCTGCTGACGGCGGGCCTGCTGGACTATCACCAGATCGACACCAACGACAACCGCAACATCAACCACAGCTTCAATCTGCACTATACCAAGAAGTTCGACGAGAAAGACCGCGAGCTTACGGCCGACGCCACCTTCAGCACCCGCCAGATGCACGGCGAGGGCTGGCAGCAGCAGCTCTACAGCCCCCTGGCTGGCGACAGCACGGCGGTGTGGAAAAACTACTACCTGCGCGAGTCGACTTCGCAGAATCATCACAATGCGCTGAACCTCAAGCTTAACTACCTGCATCCTTTCGCCAACGGCTGGAAGCTGGAGACGGGCTATGAGGGGCGTATGGACTGGCCCGACCAGGATGCCGTCTACTACCGCACGGAGTACGACGCGGCGCACAATCTGGTGAAGAATTTCGACTCGCTGTCGTCGACGCATTTCAACTACACGCAGCAGGTACATGCCATCTATGCCACCTATGGCGGCAAGCTTGGCGAGAAGCTTTCGCTGCAGGCGGGTCTGCGCGGCGAGTATGCGCTCACCAAGGGCCACGACCTGAACCACGCCTCGACTCCCGAGGTCAACAAGGAGTATTGGAAACTGTATCCGACACTGCATTTGTCGTACGAAATCAGCAAGATGCAGAGCGCGCAGCTCAGCTACAGCCGCCGCGTGCACCGTCCGCATATGTGGGATATGAACCCCTATATGAACGTCCGCGAAGGGCAGGAGCTGAGCTTCGGCAACCCCAACCTGGACCCGGAGTTCACAAATGCCTTCGAACTGTCGTATAACCTTGGTTTCGACAAAGTTAATATTTATACGTCGGCCTATTTCCGCCAGACGAACAATATGATTACGTGGTACGGCTTTGTTTGGGACTCGGCCAGCGTGGCGCACTATTCGTGGTGGGAGCCCTACAACAGCGACTACGACGGCTACTGGGCCTCGGCGCCGCAGAACCTCAACCGCGGCCTCAACTATGGTCTGGAGTTTATCATCGACTGGCAGTTGGCGAAGTGGTGGAAGCTGAATGTCAGCATCAATGCCTACAAGAACCGCATCGAGGGCACCGAGCTACTCGACAACAAGAGCACCGACGCCTTCCAGGCCAGCGGCAAGTTCAACTCGTTTATGACCCTGCCCAAGGATTGGACCATCCAGTTCAGCGGCCAGTACTGGGCCCCGTGGCTGGACCTGCAGACCAAGATGTACGGCAACTACTGGTTCGACCTGGCGGTGAAGAAGGATGTGCTGCAGAAGCGCGGCACCGTCAACCTGCGCGTCGGCGACCTGCTCTGCACCGGTGGCTGGGGCCACGAGACCTTCACCGCGCAGCTGAACCGCATCACGCGTTCCAAGCGCCTGTCGCCCACGGTTACCGTCGGCTTCACCTACAAGATAGGCAGCGGCCTGAAGCAGCAGCGTCAGGACAGCCCCGTGATGGAGGATGAAGGCGAGGGCGAGGGCGAAGGCGGCGGCTATTGATAACGGCAAAGGCTATGGATAGCAGCGTGTTGAAGATAGACAACGGGCGTGTGTTCGACATCGTGCGCCGCCGCTGGGTGGCCCTGACACCTGAGGAATGGGTGCGCCAGAACACCATCAATATGCTGCACTACAGGCTCTGCTACCCGCTCGAGCTGATGCAGGTCGAGGCGGCCATAACCCTCAACGGCCTCACCAAGCGCTGCGACATAGTGGTCTACGACCGCGCGGTGCGCCCCTGGATGATAGTGGAGTGCAAGAAGGAGTCGGTGCCTATCAATCAGAAGGTTGTCGACCAGGCGTGCCGCTACAACCTTGTGCTTCAGGTGCCATACCTGTTGCTGACCAACGGCAGGCAGCAGCTGTGCCTCGAAGTGGATGCCGGTGCCGGCACGCTGCGCCGGGTGCCGCTTCCCGACTATGGCACTGTCAAGGAATGAAAACACAATGGCCGCCTCGGGGTGGCCATTTTTTTATTTGCCAAGGGAAGCCGACTTCAGCCTGAAATGCTAAATTTTAGTCCCGAAATGAATACTTTTTGACTGGATGGCTCGTTATATATAAATATGTTGAAAAATGTATAGTTATGGAAAATGTCAAACAGTCGCAACGCATTCAGACTTCGATAATTAACGGTGTCGAGAAACGCGCCTTGACGTGGCTTGCCCAGCGGCAGCCGCGCTGGGCCACATCGGATATGCTGACCCTGGTGGGGGTTGTGGGCGCCTTCCTTACGGGATTGGGCTTCTACCTGACGCACTACAACATCAACTGGCTGTGGCTCAGCTCGGCAGGACTTGTAATCAACTGGTACGGCGACTCGCTCGACGGCACGCTGGCGCGTGTGCGCAACTGCCAGCGTCCGCTGTACGGCTACTATATCGACCACACCGTCGACTGCATCAACGAGGCCTTTATGTTCATCGGCGCCGGCCTTTCGCCGCTGGTCGACCTCGACCTTGCGCTCTATGTCTTTGTCCTATACCTCTTTATGACTATCAATGTCAGCATCAACGCCCACTTGAAGAGCGAGTTCCGGCTGACCTATGCCAAGCTGGGACCCACCGAGTTCAGGCTCATTATCGTCATCGCCAACACGGTGCTGATTCTTTTCCCACGGCTGGTCACCTACACGCTGACCCTGGGCGGCCGGGCCTACACGACGCTCGACCTTGTGGCCATCGCCATCATAGTTCTGCTGGCGGTGATCTATCTGGCCACCATCGTCGCCGATGCCCGCCATTATGCCGCCATCGACCCCAAGAAGAAAACAAAGGAATAAGCCTTTTTGAAAAATGTATAGTCTAAATTATAAAGTCACTACCAGTACCTGCGACGCCGTTGGCCGGCTGAAGCTCTTTGCAGCCTTGGCTCGCTTTTTGTTTCCGTTGTCATTCTCGTAATATATGTGCTTTTTCAACTCTTCTCCCCGCAAGCGTCATCGTCCTCTCGTAAGGCTGCTAATGGCCTTGGTAAGACCTTTCACAAAACTGAAGATAGTAGGTAAGGAGAATTTGAAATCTACAAAAGGCCAGCCGGTTGTATATGTCTGCAACCACGGGTTCATCTACGGTCCCATCGCAGCCATAATGAATTTGCCCGGCACCTTCCGCCCTTGGATTGACAGCCGAATGCTGAACCCCAAACAATGTGGAGAAGTGATTGGCACTACATTCCACAAATTCCTGCGCCGCTTCAACCATCGGAGGCGTGAGCGGGTGCTGCGCAAAACCACCGATACGGTGATCAAGATACTCAACGATTTCAATCCTATCCCTGTTATCAAAGGCGGGTCGCGCCAGGTGATGGAGACACTGAAGCAGAGTCTCAACGCACTTATCGATGGTAGCAATCTGCTGATTTTTCCCGAACATCCTCGGACAGCCTTTGACGGGAACCTTGTCCGCGAGCACGACGAAGCAGGCACATTGCGCTCATTCTACAGCGGATTTGCGCACATAGGACAGATGTATTTCGAGCACACCAAACAAAATCTGCTCTTTGTCCCCATATATATCAATCGCAAGCGGCATACTATGTGCATCAATCCTCCTGTAGCCTACGAAGCCAGTGGCGATACCCACCGCGACCGCCAACGGCTGTCCGACCGTCTCTATGCGGCAATCAGTACGATGAAAAACGACTGAAATGGCCATATCTTGCGGGGAGTCGACTGGTGCCTCTGATGTTTTGCCGCTTTTACCGTCGGGTGTAAATACTGCCGTCCTCAAGGTGGCGTACACGTGTGGAGTCGTAGCTTGCGTTGACAAGGCTTCGCCTTTCGTCGAGCACCGCGGTGGCTATGTCGGCGATGTCGATTATGGTGTGGAACAGGTCGTCGATCATATACGGCGTATGCATCCGCTGCGCGAGGAGCGGGTTGCGGCTTTGCAGGTGCTCCTTTTGCGAGTGTGAGAACCACATAATGAACGGAATCTCGACATTGGCGTTGGGGATGCGGTCGGAGTAGTCGTGTCCCGCATAGTCGCCCTCGTCGTAGACATTCTCGCCGTGGTCGGAGAGGTAGATGGCCGTCAGGCGCACTGCGCGGTGCGCCGCTGCGTATGCGTCGAGCATCGAAAGGATGCTGTCGACAATGAAGTCGTTGTACATCACGGCGTTGTCGTAGGTGTTGATGGTGCGTGTGCGCTTGTCGCCGTGGTCTTCATATTTTGCAAACTGGGCAGGGTAGCGCTTGTTGTACTGCGTGTGGCAGCCCATCAGGTGGAGGAAGACGACCTTGTTCTTGGCGTCGTCGTCGAGTGCTGAGTGCAGGGGGTCGAAGAGGCGTTGGTCGAGCGATACGGTCATCGTGCTCTCCTTCGACGAGTTGGCGGTGATGTTGACAAAAGTCACGGCGTCGGCATTTTGTGCCAGGCTGGTCACACCGTTGTCCCACAGTCCGATAGGCGACTGGTTTGAGAGCCAGTAGCTTTTGTAGGGCGAGGAATGGAGTATGTCGAAGATGTGTATGCAGCTGTCGAGCGGGCGGCTGTTGTCGGTGTTGTTTTCGGTAAGGAAGTTCATCACGGAGCGCAGGGTGTTGGAGTTGGCGCTGATTACGTTGTCGAAGACCAGGATGTCGTTCCTTTTTGCGAGTCGCGGCGAGGTGGGGCGGTGGTAGCCGTAGAGCGACAGGTGGTTGCGGTTGCACGATTCGCCGATTATCACTACGACAAGGGTTGAGTCGCTGGTTGTCAGTCGGGTATCGACGTTGTACAGCTCGCGGGTCTTCAGGCTTTTGTATTCCTTTGACTCTTCGAAGAACGAGACGACGGCACGTTCCACGTCGGGTACGGCGAGGCGCAGGAAACGCTGGTGGATGATGTTGTCGGCAAAATATACTGCAACGGTGAGCCACAGCGTCAGCCAGACGGCTATTGGGCCTTTCTTTCGGAACGCAAGTTGAGGTATGTGCCTCAATGTCAGGATAAACAGGACTATGTAGGGGATGTAGAGCAGTAGCAGCGGTGTTGTCTTGATGGCCATAAACTCCGATGCCTCGCTCCAGTTGGTGTTGAGGAATACGAAGATGGACGAGGCGTTGAGCGGACATTTCAGCACGGTCCAGTGGAATAGGTTGACAAAACCGTCGGCAAACAGCAGACTTGCAGCCGTGACATAGAGCCACCGCTTGCGCGTCAGGACGTAGGGCATCAGCAGCAGGGCTGTCCACATCAGCGGCAGGAGGATGCTCCTTGCCGTAATGGCGTTGCTGTTGAGCGTGAGACCAACGGCTGGAGTGAAAAGCACCAAGGCGAGGAGCCAGAGGATGCCCAGCGGATTATGGTTTTTGTCGGTCATCGTGCGGTCTTGCGGAATGTTGTTTTGTTATTTTTCCACAGGCTTGCCGGCTTTTTGCCAGGCGAGGATGCCACCGTCGAGGTTGTAGACGGTGCAGCCCTTTGCGGCGAGCTGCTCGGCGGCCATAAGGCTGCGCCTGCCGCTGCGGCAGTAGACGGCCACTTTGCCTTTGGCATCCTGGATGCGGCTGGCAAAGTCGGCGGCTTTTACGTCGATGTTTTCGGCTTCGGCGATATGCCCTTCGGCGTATTCCTTTGGCGTGCGGACGTCGATAAGGCGAACGCTCTTTTTGCCTATTGTTTTGGCAAATTCGTCCACACTGATGGTCGTTACCGTTCCCGTCGGGCTCTGCTCGGCATTCCTGTTGCTTCCGCAGCCGACCAACATCGCTGCAAACAAGGCTATTGCAAATATGTGTTTCATAATTGGTTCAATTTGAATTTTGCAAAAATACACATTTTCTTCGGGATGAGAAAAATTATTTTGCACCTTCCGCTCGGATATTCCAAAACTGCCTAAAAACGATTTGCCAAATAAAACGACAGCCTCCCGCCCCGGGTTTCGGCTTTGTGGGTTGTATCGGCTTTGCGGGTTGTATCGGATTGCAAATCCGCCGTAACGGGATAATTTCTGGTTAATTTCTGGCCAATTTATGGTAATTCCTGTTAAAAAAATGAAACTTATTTTTGACCATTTACTTATAAGCAATATGCGTCTCATATCATTGATGTTTGTGACAATAACGCACAATTGCCACTCGGAAGAATCTATCTGATTACTGCCACCTTGCGGGCGGGACGGTTGCCGACTTTGACGAAGTAGATGCCTGTGCGCAGCGCGCGGTTGGCGATGGGGCGACCGACGATGTCGAACACCTGCACCGGCTCGCCGTCGGCACCTTCGACAACGATATCGCCTCCACGGGAATATATCCTGACAGCGTCGGCCGGCACCTCATCGATGCCGACAGCGCGGATAATGCAGTCATCCTCGGGGAAGCCGGGCAGCGGATTGTGATACACCAGTTCGCCGTCCTTGTGGCAGCAGACAAGGGGGCCGCCAAGCGAAAAGGCGTTTCTCAGATAGCCCATATCGGTGCACCCGATACCTTCTATAAATCGTAGGGTTTCGCCATAGTAGGTGTTGACGCTCAAAACGATGGTGCGACGCGAATCAACCGTAGCGGTGTCTTGGACGATGTAGGCGATGGTGCCATATCCGTTACGCATATAAAATGTATCGCCAATGCTTAGCGACATATCGGCAATCAGATAGTCCTCATCCTCATCGGCATAGCGTCCCCAGAGGCGTCCTGTGGTGCGCTCCTCGCGCAGCAGCAAATCGTATTCTGGCACGCGTTGTTCGTCGTATCCGCCACGCCAGTAGACATTCAAATACTCGGCTTTCTTGTAGTGCTGCTGGTCTACTACCGTGTCGCCAGCAATGCGTATCAGGTAGTTTTCCCAGGGACAGTCGTAGTAGGTCCCCACGGCGTTCCACACCGTGGTTTCTTGTCCGAAGTAGGACTGGTATTCGCGCATCCCGGTGCTGTCGGCGGCGAAATAGGCCACGACGGTCATATCGTCCGACACCGTGACGGTGAGCGGGTTGTCGGTGACAATGTTCTGGTAGCCGGGGGTGATGCCCCACCCCTCGAAGCGGTAGCCTTCGTTGGCTGTGGCAAGCAGCACAGCCTGCGGGTTGTCGCAGGTGGGGTGGCTGACAATCTCGGCACTTCCGTGCGTTTCATCGTCGGCCGACACTTCCAGCACAAATGCAGGTACTTCGATGAAAGCGGAGAAATGGTTGTTCCATTCTGGCACGGCCGCGTATGACGAGGTGCTGCCACAGGGGATGTAGACCCTCGCCGTGTCGGGAATGTTCCATAGGGCACGATAGCCGACCGTGGGCGCAACGCTGGCAAGCAGATGCAGCTCCGAGATTGCGTAGCAGTGAAGGAATGCGTCTGAGAAGATGTTCCTGACGCACCGGCCGATGGTGATTGACGGCAGGCTGGTGCAGCCTTCGAATGCCATACTGGGAATGGACGTTATGCTGTCGGGCAGGTGGACGGAGACGAGCGACGGGCAATAGCCGAAGACGTATTCGCCCATTGTTTTCACACTGTTGGGTACATAGACCGACGTCAGGGTCTTGCAGTTGTAGAAAGTGCCCATCATAAAGTTGTGGGTCGAGAGGCTGGTCACCGTGTAGGTGGTTCCGCAATAGGATACCGTCTCGGGGATGACCAGGTCGCCGGCGACATAGTTGCTGTCGCCGTTGTTGGTGCGCGGGTTGACCACGCTGACCTGTGCCGAGTCGCTGATTTTGTAGTAGAGCGTCTGCCCGCTCGGCGCGGCGGCGTAAAAGTCGTAGACGGATTGGCCGTGCATATTTGCTGCAAATGCCAGCACCGCGAGGAACGAAAAAAGTGGTTTGAGGTGTTTCATAACTGCTGGTTTTATTTGTTTATGAGAATATTCGGTTTTGTGTTTATGGCAATTCACGGACATCAGCGTTCTATAGTAGAATCCCTGGCTAATTTCTGGCCAATAAATCACGGTGCAAAGTTACAACTATTTTTCGGATTGACTATAATTTCTGTCAACTTTTTTCCCGATTTTATAGGGGGGGTAAAATGATAATTATCAATCATTTATACATTGCATTTTTATACCAAGTCTGACAGTTCTTTTGCTCCTATTCGTGTTGAAAACCCAGTTTGCAGGAGTGCCTAATGCCGTTTTTCCGTCAAAATCCACCAGCCGAGGCTGCAAATCCGAAGCATCGGGATTATTACGAATTGGCTATATAGCCCTTTATCGGAGCAATGTCACTGTTCCGACCTTTTCCTGCATCAAATCCGGTTGGTGGTTACGGGTATAGCGTAATATCCAAGTGTATGAAGCTTGGGGACAAGGAGTCCCATCTTTAAGCGTACCGTCCCATCCTTCCGACGGATTGTTGCTGTGCCATACAAGGATACCATTACGGGCATAGATGTACAGGTCTATCATCGTAACATCATTGCCTTTAATAATAAAGCGTTGGTTGTTATTGCTGTTAGGAGTGAAGGCATTGGGAGCCCATATCACACTGTGTTTGATGGGTATTGTTGAGTATGCTGTGTCGGTGCATTCGCCTCGGTTGGCAACAAGCATAAGCCTGACGCTGTCCGCCGCTGCCGAAGCGGAATAATACAGTGTCGATGCGTGTCCTGCAAGTGCATCGTCTACATACCACGTTCGTTCTGTGGCGTTAAGGCTTACATCCTGTGCCACCAGTTGCAGGTTGTCGAGGTCTAATATTGACGGATGCACTTCCATTGCAGCATCCGGCCACTCCGATGGTGTCAGCACGATAGACGTGTCGTTGGGGCAACGGCCTTCAAAGGTGAGGGTGTAAATTATGGTTGCTGTTGGCGACACGACGATAGAGTCCCACTGCTGCCCGTCCAACGTGCTGTCAGCCGGTAGTGAACTCCAGTATGGCGTTATGCCGTCGTCGGGTTCCACTGCGGCTATAATAGTGTATTCCTTGCTGTTGCAGTCTTCATCTACGGCAAGTGTTATCTGTGGCGTTATAAGAGATGCCAGCTCCAGTTTTACAATGCTGTCGCACCCGTCGGGTCCGCCCACGGTGTCGATGTATGTTCCCTCAGCGGTTATAGAACGGTTGTACCAATGGTAAGCAGTGCCAGTGCAGAACGTATCGTATATTGTGACTTCGGGAAATGGACGCATAGAGAGGTTCAAGGCCAGAATGGAGTCGCACCCGTTGGCATCCGACAAGGTGTCGATATATTCTCCCTCTTCGTTCAGTGTTCTTCCGCGCCAAGTATATGTGCCACCTTTACACAGAGTGTCGAATAATGTGTATTTAGGCGGTGGCGTAACAATAAGGTGCAGCGCTAACAGAGAGTCGCATCCGCCCATTCCGGACAGTGTGTCATAATAGTTCCCTGCTACGGTCAATGTGCGACCGCGCCAATCATAGGTGCCGCCAGAGCAGATAGTTTCAACCGAATGTGATGTCGTATACTGACCAACTGTTATATAGGTATATACTGTGTCGCCTATTGGTGTTACGACAGTCGTTATCTGATGTGTTCCTATACTGTTGAATGCTATGTTCATCGAGTCTATTGCTTCGCCGGCAAGGGTGCCGTCTATATACCATACGGACGACAGGCTGTCGACAAGTCTTATAAGGCCGACTGTTATGGTGTCGCCAACGCAGGCTTCATATCGTTGAGTCCAAACACTGTAAGCCTTGTTCTCTGTGTTTGAAGCCACCGTGTGCAGGTAGCTTTCAGCATCGCCAAGTCCATAAAGATAGGCGATGAATATGCCGTTGCCGGCGTCAATGGTATGCGTAGCTTGCGACACGGGAATGCAGGCATAGCTGTAGCCGCCCGCAGTAGTGGAGAACAGGCTGCCGATATTTGCCCCGTCGAGGGTGATTTGCGACGCATACACCGACGGCGTGACGATATTTATCCAATGTTGTGTACTGATTGGCGTATTGTGAGGCTGGAAGATGGCGTGGCTCACCCCGTTTTCTATCGGCGGCATTGACATAACGGCAGGGTCACCAGGATTACCGCCAAAGTATATCCCTGTAATGTAGTAGCATACCATTACTGGCGACGTGGCGGTAAGCTCAATGCAGGGCGAGTGGTAGAAGTCCATACCCCAGGATGCCGGCAGAATGGCAGGATGGTCAGAAAGCACGAAACTGTAGATTTGACCTGACTGCAGCACCGCCACCTCCTGTCCGTCAAGACTGATGTGGCAGTTGTCGTCCTTTGCCATCACACGCACCATATCGCCGTAGTTATGATATGTCCACTGTGGATTTGTATTTGTTGTACATGGCTGACGTCCAACGACAGGCTCGATGACAAAATGATCGCCCCAGTATTCCACAGGGATGCACTGGTCGTAGAGATGGTCAGGAGCCTGGCTGTCACCGCCGTATGGCACGTATGCTGCGTTGTTGCCCTGAAATACTGCTATCGGCTTGTCGCTGCGTATGCGCAAACCATCCAGACTGCACTCACTAATCCACGTCGTCCAGCCGGCATTGCGCAGCAGGCAGGTCTGTCCTCTCATCAACAGAAACTCAATCGTGTCGCCAGCATGGAAGATAACCCTGTCAAGGAACCCTGTATCCTGGCATATATTCTTCTCCAGAACTGACCATACGCGTGTGCTGTCGTAGGGTGCCACGATGCCTACTTCTGGTCCGTGGGGGAAAGCCTGATAGACCTGCGTAATATGGTATGTCCGCAAGGCGTCAGTGGGGAGTATGGCGGTGGCGTCGTAACTGTGGTCTATGTCGTTGTAGGCTGTGACCGAGATTGGTGTCGTGGCCTGTATGTGCCAAGCGTTGCTGTCTATTCGTGCACCGAAATGGTGGGTTGGCGTTTGGTCGTCAGGTACTGAGACTCGCACTGCTCCGCCAGCAGGGACTGTCACCAGTGTGTCCCATCCTGTGGCACTGTAGCTTATGGTGACATCACTCTCCTCGGCGGCCGTCAGCACAAAAAAGCAGTCGACATCCATCCCACTTTCAACACTCATCTCAAACTGTTTCAGGAACATCATCCAGAAATCCGTCCCCAGCATTCTGTTGACGACTCCCTGAGCTCCACACGGCACACCGATGCCAAGCAGCAGGAGTGATAGCATAATAATCTTGATTGGTTTCATCGTTAGAATATGTCTGACATTTTCATTAGTCTTATGGTATGCGTCTTGCCGCCAATCGTGGTGAGGGTGAGGAGATAGGTGGCTTGGGGGCGGGAGGTTAAATCCAACGAGTACTGCCCGGGGCCGTCGGGAGTGAGACACACTTGCTCGCGCCAGCCCATTATGTCGGTGAGCCAGGCGGTGGCAACCCCGTTTTCAACTTTCAACTCTCCACTTTCAACTTTAATCTTCACGCTCTGCCGGAATGGGTTGGGGTAGGCCACAAAAGCGTTTCCACTCTCCACCAGTGTGATGCTCACCTCGCCGCCACCGCCGTGGTTTGTGGAGTCATCGGGTTCGACATAGACATACGGAGTAGCGAAGAAATTGTCGACGTACTTCAACACATAAGCTCGGTCTTCCCCAGCGGGAAGCGTGTAATT
>R20__coassemble_745_pt1 | contig 22412 bp, 18 predicted proteins | sample R20__metabat2_low_PE_005 | metagenome-assembled genome bin R20 | reverse complement strand
AACAGCGCCCGCAAGGAAGTCATCAACGAGCCCGAACTGCTCAAGCTGATGGCCGAGCGTACCGACCTGAAGTACATCACCGACATTATGCCTGATGCCGATGCCGAATTCAAGGCTTTCGAAGGCCGCTACTTCGCCACGCCCAAAAAGATGGGTGCCCAGACCGAAGAGGCCAACATCAACGCCGGTATCGCCGCTGCCAACCAGATCAGCGAGTTCTTCAAGAACGGTTGCACCAAATTCCAGGTCAACAAATAAAAAAACACGATACTTTATCATCGAAAAGGGGGAATGCATACAGTTCCCCCTTTTTGGTTTCTCTGCGCTTTGAACACTCCTGTAACTCTCTGTGTCTTCAACCCCGAGCACGACTTGTGCCTGGCCAACGGCGACGCCAACTATGTTCCGCCGCAGTCGGCTCTCGATTTTGCACGGCACGGTGCCGGCCTGATGCGCATTGTCTATGGGCCTGAATCGGTGGCGGTTGCTGCTGATGGCTATGCGTCGTGGCGCGCCTCTGCGCCCGATGCCGTTGTGGGCCGCATCGTTGCGTGGGGATGGGACGCCCGCCTGAAACAGACACTCTTGAAGCAGGGGGCCGACAGCGCCCTGATGCCGTCGGACGGGTATATTGCCTGTCTGCGCGACCTGCAGCACCGCACCACGGTTCTGCCGCTTCAGCGCGACGCGTGGAGCGTGACGGGTGCCGACGAGGTTGCTGCCCTGTTTGCCCGCAGTCCGCGCCTTGTGCTCAAGGCTCCTTGGTCGGGGTCGGGCAGGGGGCTGCGTTGGGTCAACGGTGCCCTGTCGGCTCAGGACGTGGCCTGGATTGCCAAGACCGTAGCGGCACAGCGCTGCGTCATTGCCGAGCGGCGTTTCGACGTTGAGGAGAATTTCGCTCTCGAATTCCACATTGCCGACGGCATAGTGAGGCTGTTGGGTCTTTCGCTCTTCGTCACGCAGAGTGGGGTGTATCGCCACAATGTGCTGCTCGACGACGATGAGATACGCCGCCGTGTGGGTGTCGGGCCCGACCAGGAGAAGGCTCTCAGCCAATGGCTGCAGCTTAACATTGCTCCCCGGTACAGCGGCTATCTGGGTGTCGACCTTTTCCGTACTGCCGACGGGCGAGTGGAGGTCAGCGAGCTGAACCTGCGCCACACGATGGGGCTTGTGGCCCACCGCGTGCTGCAGTTGCATCCCGAGCTGCACGGAAGCGTATGGGAAGCCAAGGAGTATGTGGAGCCAATGGGTATGTGGAGTTAAGGGAAGTTAATGAAGTTAAGGGAAGTTAAGGGACAAATGTAATTGCTGGACACTATTGTCCCTTAACTTCCCCTAACTTCCCTTAACTTCCTTAACTCCCAATAATCATAATTGTTGCTTATGTTTTTTGTCGAAACTCTTTTGCTTGCTCTTGCCTTGTGCGTCGATTCGTTTACCGTTTCGACGGCCTGCTCGTTCCGCAGCCGGATGACATTGCGCCGCGGGATGCTGATGGCTTTTGTCTTTGCTTTTTTCCAAGGCCTGCTGCCGTTTCTTGGTGCTATGCTTGGCGTGGCGTTCAAGGCTTTCATTGCATCGGTTGACCATTGGGTGGCCTTTGGCCTGCTGTCGGCAGTTGGCGGTAAAATGATTTACGATGCTTTGCGCGACGCGCCGGAAGAGCGCAAGCTTGATGTGTCAAGCCTTGGAGTTATGTGCCTGTTGGGGCTTGCCACGTCAATCGATGCTTTTGTGGTGGGCATTCCTTTGGGGCTCGACTATGATTTTGTGCATATTGTCGTTATTGCCGCTGTGGTCGGCCTTGTCACATTCGGCGTTTCCCTGCTGGGCTATTTTCTTGGTAGCCGCAATGTGGCCATACCTGAGCGTGCGGCATCCGTTGTCGCCGGGTTGGTGCTGATTGGTTTAGGCACCTTTACGCTTGTCGAACACCTTTCGGCGTAGGACTACAGCTTGATAATCATTCTGACAGGGTGGTGGTTCGAGATGTACGGCACCCCGTAGTCCTTGTTGATGGTTCTGAAGCGCTGCACATTGATGTCGCGGACCAGGAAATGGTCGTTCATTGCTCCTGGTTCGTAGCCGAAGGCGTTGTAGCTGTTGCGGAAGTCGGTGCGCGAAGCAAGGCGGCGTGCGGGAGTGAAGCCGGCGTCGTAGAGGGGCTGGAAATCGTTGTTGATGATTTCCGAGTTCATATCGCCACCGACAATTACGGGCGTACCCTTTGGCACATACTGTGCTATAAGGCTGGCGATGACTTTGACCGATTCGGCGTGTGCCACCGAGCCGTCGCGTTCCAGGTGGGTGTTGAAATAGAATATCTCCTTGCCGGTTTCTTTGACTTTGAGCTGTAGGATGGTTACGGTGCGTGGAGTTTTGGCATCCCATCCGGTTATAACCCTTTGCGGCGAGTTGCAGAGCCAGCGTGTCTTGCTTGAGACGAGCTGGAACTTGTTCTTGTCGAAGTATATGGCTGTATGTTCGCCGCGGGTGATGCCGTTGTCGCGGCCTGCGCCTACACGGCGGTATTTGTTCTTGAAGTTTTTGTCGATGACAGTGAGCTGGTCCAGCAGGGCTTCCTGAACACCTATAATGTCGGGCTGTTCGTCGTCCAGCATCTTAAGTACAGCATTCTGCCTCAGGTACCAAGCGTTGGGTCCGTCGGTGTTTTTTGTTTTTTTTTAACAGTACGAGTGCTCAGATGATACCCAGTCGTGTCAGTGCGTTGGCTATGCCGTCATCGTCCGAGCTGTCGGTGACATAGTCGGCGTGAGCCTTAACGATGTCGGCGGCGTTGCCCATCGCGACCCCGGTGCCGACATAGTCGAGCATTTCGATGTCGTTGGCGCCATCGCCGAAAGCCATAGTCTCTTCGCGACGTATGCCGAAGTGCTTGAGCAGGCATTCGATGCCGACGGCCTTGCTGCTGCCTTCGGGTATGAGGTCGGTGAACAGCGGGTGCCAGCGCGGCATACGGCAATGGCTCAGTGTGCCCAATACCTCGGCGTCCTTTTCGGCGGGCTGCACGGCTATGAACTGGTAGGTTTCCCTTCCGCGCATTTCGCTGAGCGGCAGGACTGGCGGCATTTCAAATCCCAGCTGGTTGCGCATAGCCTCGGCGACGTGGTCGATGCGGTTGATGAACATTTCGCGCTCGGTGAAGCACATTGTGGTGAGGTCGTTTTTTTCGACATAGTCCAGCCAGCGTAGGCTGTCGTCATTGTCGATGGCGTTGCGCAGCAGCACTTGGTTGCCAACAAAACAGTAGCCGCCGTTGACGGTGATATAGCCATCGAAGTCCACCGGCATCTGCGGTATGAGCATCAGCGGGCGGCCAGACGAGATGACGGTCTTGATGCCTTTTCGACGCAGGATGTCGAAGGCATCGATTGTGCTCGGCAGTACGCGATGCGTACCGTAGCTGAGCAGTGTTCCATCAATGTCGAAAAATATGGCCTTTATCATCGGATAACTTTGTGTTTTTAAGATTTTTTAATTTTTTTTATGTGGTTTCAACCGTTACAAATAACAACCAGAACGCCTGTAAACATTATTTTGTTAATAGTGCGGAGATCTGATTATACCGTAATAGGTTGTAAATGTTGTTTCTGTGCTGTTTTTTGCAAAATAGAAGCACAGGCGCAAATTTACTAAAAAAAATTGGATTGGTAATTGGCGTTTGCTCTGTTTTGCAATACAATGTGCCGTTTGTTTGGGCTTTGATTCCCCCTTTGGATGGGACCCGTTTTCCGCTTCGGGGAAGTGGGTTGGTTCACTCATCTTGCGGCTTAACGAAAGCTTCGGCTTTTTCGTAGACGGCGGTGCGCAGCATCAGGGCCTGTCCGATTCCGCGTGCGGCAAGGTAGACCATAAACGCCACCCACAGGGTGTTGTTGTGAACGTAGTCGGCATCGTTTCCGGCCGACAGCGGCAGCTGGCGCAGGCCGTAGTAGACTGCAAAGAAGGCCGCGGTGGCTATAAACATAGTGTTGCGCATTGTGCGTGAGGCTGTCGCGCCGACGAAAATGCCGTCGAAGAGGAAAGCCGAGAAGCCGCAGACGGGGATGATGAGCACCCAGAACAGGTAGGGGCGTGTGGCGGCGATGACGCTCTCCTGGTCGCTGAAGATGCGCAGTATCGGTTCGCCAAAGGCGGCGTAGATGGCTGTGAAGAGCAAAGTAAGTGCCAATCCCCAGACAATCAGGCTGCGAACGGTAGTCACCAGTGTGCGGCGGTCGCGGGCACCGATGTAGCGTCCCACGAGCGACTCGCCTGCGTAGGCAAAGCCGTCCATAATGTAGCTGAAAAGGGTGAAGAACTGCAGCAGAAGTGCATCGACGGCAAGTATCTGGTCGCTGATGCGGCCCGATTCTGAAGTGATGAAGGTGAAGACAGCGGCGAGGCAGACGGTGCGCAGGAAAATGTCGCCGTTGACGCGGAAGAAACGGCGCATCTCGCTCCAGCGCAGCGTCTGGCGGACAAATTCGGCCGTAAGTCGGCGGCGGAACAGTTTGCCGTAGCGGAAGGCCACGAAGTAGAGCCCGGCGAGGAGCCCGCTGTATTGAGCGATGACGGTGCCCAGCGCCACGCCGCGAATGTCCCAATGGAAGACGAGCACAAAGAGCAGGCTGCATACGATGTTGACGATGTTGATGAAGATGGCTATCCACATTGGCAGTCGCGAATTCTGCATACCGATGAACCAGCCTTTGATGGCGTAGAGGCCCAGCGTGGCTGGGGCTGCCCAGATGCGGATAAAGAAGTAGGAGAGGGCCATTTGGATAACGGTGTCGCTGCCGTTGAAGATGGCTTTTGAGAGGAGTGCGATGGGGTATTGGAGCACTATGAGCAGCAGCGCCACTGCGAGGGCGATGGATATGGCCCGTATGAATACACGAACGGCCTCGTCGAGCCGCCGTGCGCCGTAGGCTTGTGCAGTGAAGCCGCTGGTACCCATACGCAGGAAGCCGAAGTTCCAGTAGATGAGGTTGAAGATTTGTGTGCCGATGGCAATGGCACCGATGTGCGACTGGCTGAGGTGGCCAACAATGGCGGTATCGACCATACCAAGCAGCGGTACGGTGATGTTGGTGATTATGTTAGGTAGCGCCAGTTGAAGAATCTTGCGGTTCATCAGGCTATCTTACGTGGCATTCGGCAACGTTAAGGATGTGCTTTGAGGTTTTCTCGGAAATGAAGGCTACTATATGGCACTTGTGCAGGTTCCATTCCGCTTTTTCAGGCACATATTTGAACATTGCAACACGCTTTTCGCCCATTTCGCCATCGCAGTTGATGTCGGCTCCCCATACATCGGTGATGACATCGCGCAGGACGTGGTTGTGGACATAGTTTTCGTTGTCGCTGCCGTCGTGCAGACGCTGGGTTACGACAAGGCTGTCTTCCATAAGCATCAATGTCAGGGTAAGATCGTCGCTGACCTTTTGCAAGAACTCGATGTTGACGGTGATGTTGACGGTGTCGTTGGTTACGACGGCGCTGTCTACAGCCACTGCTACGGTGGCTGCATTGTTTATGATGCTTTCAACCCGCGAGTTGATGCCTTCGGTGGGCGTGAATACGTCCCAGCCCGTTGCCGATGCTGTTCGGCTGATGATTGCAGCGGGGTACTGTCCGGCTTTGCTGATGCCGAAATATTGGCTCATCGTTTCGCCGTCGGGAGAGCTGAGTCGCGGTGTTTCGCCAATGGGTTTGGTAAAAGCCGATGAGTCGTGTATGGCGACGGCGATTAGTTGGTTGCCGTAATGTGCAATGGCGGCACTGATGGCTTCGTCGGCCGTTGGGCAGTTTAAGCAACGCACACCGGTGTATTTTTCGATTAGGGCACGCTGGCTTTTGTCGGCCACGCCTGAGCCATTGTACCATTTGCCGGCGGCACCGGAATAGACTATGTATTCGTTGCTGTCAATCTTGTCGCACGAGGCGAGCGATAGCGAAACTGCTATGATTGTGAATATTGATTTAAGTGTTCTGGATTTGTTCATCGTTAATATGTTTATAGGTTAGAATGAGGTTGTGAGGCTGAAAGTGAGGCCGTTGCTAGCTGGTACCTGTCGGCAGACACCGCCGATGCAGATGATGCCCTCACGCTGTTTTCCATATCCGAGTTGGAGGCGTGTGGCGTTTTTGGTGTAGCCCACAGAGATGTTGTAGTAGTTGCCGATGCCGTCGTTGTAGGCGTATTGGTCGCTGACGGAGACAAACCAGGCGCTGGTGAAATTGTATTCGACAAGGCCCATAATCCAGTCGCCGCAACGTTTGTCGTCAACGTCATATTTGCTGTCGCTGCCCAGCCATTCGGCTTCGAAGCGCAGTACGTTCTTCTTGTTGATTTTCCACGTCAGGTCGCCGACGATGACGTGGTTGTGGTGGTTTGCCCCTTCGTGGCCTTCGATTATGGGATTATAGACAACATAGCCGTAGGTGGCGATGAGTTTGACCTTGCTGCTGAGTTTTTTGGTGATTTCAAGGCTTATGTCGCCATAATAGAGGTCTCCGGTCGAGAAGAACGGGGAAGTGTAGCCTTCGCTGCCTGGAGCATTGAGCTTGGTGCTGTCGAGCAGGGACAGGTAGACACCTTGCATATCAAGTCCTGTGATAATGGACGAGTTTAAGTGTATGTCGGTGCCGTATTTGCCGCCGAGCAGAGAACCTTTCTTTATCTTGTATATCACATCGCCCTGCAGTCCCATCTCTCCGATGCTCTGTGTCTGATAGGGATACAGCGACAGAAAGGCGTAGGTGTGTTGGAGTGTTATTGCGGGTATGTAGTTGATATACATAGTCTCCTTGTACTTCTCGGTGCGGACTGCGCGGAAACCCATATTGTCGACACGTTTGGCTTGGATGTTGGCGCTGAATCCTTTCTGTGAATAGCTGGCGCTGACCCACAAAGCTTGGCCTTTGCGGTAGATGTAGTTGTTGAGGTCGTTGGGATCGGCACCCTTGCGGGCATATTCGGTTTGGAATGTGAATCCGCCGTGCGACAGGTTCATACGCAGTGCGGCAGTACCAACATTTTCAGGTAGATTGAGCTTGTAGCCTTCCATATATGAGTTGAGGTTGACACCGTTTTTGCTCTCATATTTGCTGACAAAGCTTGCACCTAAAGTGAATTGTGTCTTTTTGTCGGCAAGTTTGGCAAACGTCTCGTTCAGGCTAATTTCACCGTCTATGCCGCGTACCAGTCCGCGCGATTCCCAGAAGTAGCGCTGTTGGCCTACAAGACCTTTCAACGTTACGCCCTTGACTGGACGGTACATTACATTAAAACCTCTTATGGCATTGTCGATACCGAGAAAGCGGTCTTCGTATGCTCGCAAAGTCAGGCCATTACCGAATTGTTCATAGAAATGACCTGCAGTGATGGCGAAGTTCTGAGTGCGGTAACTGGCAAAATAATTGGCAATTCCCTGCCCCTCATAATCGGGTCTGAAGCCTTCTATGGGGTTGAGGTAGGCTTCGTAACGCAGGCCTGCGCTGAAGCCACCATTGGTGTATAAAATGTCAGCACGGGCGTTGAGGTGCATCTGTTCAGGTATCTGTCTTGAGCCGATGACAGTGTCGAGCCTTGATGTCTGGCCGTCAATCTGGAAGTTGCCTGTTACGTTGCCGCCAAGTATGCCTTGTGCCTGCAGCGTGCTGTAAAACGGCAAGAAAGCTATGGCAACGACAAGAATTTTTCTTGTTTTCATTTGTTATATGCAGATAATGATTAAATATCTTCGCCTTTGGCGACTTTCTTTACAAGTTCGAACAGCTCTTCTTCGCTGCCGTCTACGTATGCCGTATGTTGCCATACAATTTCACCTTCGCCGTTTAGAAGGAATACGTGGGGTTCCATCACAACGTTCATTGCTCGTTTAAAGTCCTGGTTCTGGTCAAGATAGACCTCATAATCCCATCCGTTTCCGTTTACAAAATTGACAACTCTTGATGCAGAACGGGAGTCATCGACAGAAATTGCCACAAGTTTGACACCCGTCTCCTCCTGCCACTCATCGTAAACTTCACTTATGGCTTTCAATTCTTTTATACAGGGTTTGCACGTGGTGGACCAGAAACTGACGATGATGGGTTTGCCGTCGTTTTGGATGATGGATGTTTCGACTGTTTTGCCGTCGAGGGTCTTGATGGTTACGTTTTCAGGGAGTTTTGCGTTTTGAGCCATTGCAAAACTTGCCATAAGCGTGATGGCGAGGGTAAGGATTGTTTTTTTCATTGTATTAAAATGTTTTGTTTTTAAATCTTGATTATTGTTTAGTACCGGTTTTGTTATATTTCTTTTAAAGAGTCGACGATATCTGACATAGCCTGGCGGTAGATGTTGTCGGGCAGGTTATGCAGGAGGGTGTGTGCGTGTTGCAGGTGTTTGTATAGTTCGTTTTTTGCGAGGTGGATGTATCCGGCGTCGGTTATGAGTGTGATTGCTGCCTGGAGGTCGCTGTGGCTGATGTTGTTTTTGTTGATGAGTGGTAGGAGTTTTTCTTTTGTTTTTGGGTTTTTGAGTGCGAGTATGATGGGCAGGGTGCATTTGTGTTCTCGGATGTCGTTGCCTTGTGGTTTGCCGGTGGTGTTGGGGGGTAGGAAGTCGATGATGTCGTCGCGGATTTGGAAGGCGATGCCGAGTTCTGTGCCGAATTGTGCGGCGGCTGTGTGGATGGCGGGGTCGTTGTTGGCGAGGATGGCGCCGGAGAGGGTGCAGGTGGAGATGAGGGTTGCGGTTTTCTTGTTGATGATGGTGAGGTAGAGGTTGATGTCGGTGTTGTAGAGTCCTGAACATTGCTGTTGGAGTAGTTCGCCTTCGCACATTTGGATGACGGTGTTGCTGATGGCGTTGGTGAGCAGGTGGTTGTTGATGTTGTTGATGGTTTTCATCACTTGAGCGAGGTAGAAGTCGCCGATGAGGACGGCGGTTTTGTTGTTCCAGAGGCTGTTGACGGTCGGGGAGTTTCGCCGGAGGTTGGAGTTGTCGATGACGTCGTCGTGGATGAGTGTGCTGGTGTGTAGCATTTCGATGGCGGCGGCGGTGCTGAAGATGGGGTGTGTGGGCTGTGCGTTGAGTGGGAGTCCGCAGCAGCAGGCGCTGATGATTGTGAGCAGTGGTCGCAGCTGTTTTCCTTTGTTGGCCTGTATGTGTGCATTGAGTTGCTGGATGATGGCTATGTTGCTGGTGGCCATACGGTTCTGGGCATCGTGGAAATGCTGGAGGAGTGGAGCTATGGGGAGTTGGATGTCGGAGAGGTTCATAGTTATTGCGTTAGTGTGTTATTGCGTTGTGATTAGTGATTAGTGAATAGTGAATAGTGAATTGAGCGCGTTCGTTTCACTGGTAACTATTCACTATTCACTATTCTTGTTCCCGAGGTGGTTACGAGGGCGACGTTGCGCTGCTGGCTGTCGGTGACATTTATTTGAATGACAGCCTGCGAGCGTCCTTGCCTGATGACCGATGTCGTTGCGGTCAGTGTGTCGCCTTTGGGTGAGGAGAGGAAATGGATGGTGGATGAAGATGATACCCACTGCAGAAGGGGAGTATCCCCCTCGGTGGACTGGGCCAGGATCGGCGCATTGGCAGCGATGGCGAAGGCGAAGTCGGCGAGGGTGAAGATGACACCACCCATAACGTTGCCTTTGGCGTTGCGGTGTGCAGCAGACGGTGCAAGGCGGCATAGGGTGCGGTTTTCGTCGACGGCAAGGATTTCGATGCCTGTGGTTTGAGTGGCATAGAGGTCGCCCGAAAAGACTTTTTTGGCAATGGCAGTGAGGTTCATAGTTAATGCGTTAGTGTGTTAGTGCGTTATTGCGTTGTGATTAGTGACCTGTGACACGAGCGAGTTCGTTTCACTGGTCACTATTCACTGGTCACTATTCACTTGTCACTGGTTTTGGAATACCGAGTCGAGTTCGCGAAGTTTGTTGTAGAGGGTTTTGGAGACTTTGGACAGTGGCGAGCGGAGCTGGTTGGAGAGGCGGTTTTGTATCTCGAGGAGGGCTTTGATGCCGCCGGGATTGCCTTCTTCGAAGATGGCGTTCATAAGGGGCAGCAGTCTGTAATGTATGGGCAGTGCCTTCTTGAGGTCGCCTTTGAGGGCAAAATGCACCATATCCGCCATTTCTTTGGGATAGGCGTTGGCGATGACGGAGATGACGCCGACGGCGCCGAGGGCGATCATAGGGAGAGTGAGGCTGTCGTCGCCGGATATGACGTTGAAGTTGGCTGGTTTGCAGCGGAGGATTTCCATCACTTGCGGGAGATTGCCGGAGGCTTCTTTGATGGCGATGATGTTTGGGCATTCTTCGGCGAGCTGGAGTGTGGTTTCGGCGGTCATATTGCAGGAGGTGCGTCCGGGGACGTTGTAGAGGACCACGGGAACGGGGGAAACATCGGCTATGCTTTTAAAGTGCTGTATGAGTCCTCGCTGCTGCGGTTTGTTGTAGTAGGGGGTTACGGAGAGGATGCCGCTGATGCCGTCGAAGTTGGTCTGGCTGATGGCGTCGGTGACGGCGCGGGTGTTGTTGCCGCCCATACCGAGGAGGATGGGCAGTCGGTTGTTGACGCTTTCGACGATGAATTGTAGCAGGGCTGTGCGTTCGCTTTCGGACATTGTGGCGGCTTCGCTTGTGGTGCCGAGAGCGACGATATAGTCGACGCCTGAGGAAATGACGTGGTCGATGAGTTCATCGAGTTTACTGAAGTCTATGGTTTCCTGTTTGCGGAACGGAGTGATGAGAGCGACGCCGGTTCCAGAGAATGAATTGTTTTTTGCCATCTTTGAGAATTGTGATTGGTGATTAGTGAATTGTGATTAGGGAACCTCTAATATATATTTTCAACTGCGAATTAAACGAATTTAGCGAATTATTTTGTTGCCGTTTAGAATTATGTTTTGCAGGCAAAACGCGAATTAAACGAATTTTTAGGGGTTCCATTAGTGAATTGTGATTAGTGACCTGTGACCTGTGACCTGTGACACGAGTGCGTTCGTTTCACAGGTCACTTATCACTGTTCACTATTTTTGTATCATATTGAGGTATTTTACGATTTGTTCGATGTAGTCTTTGAAGTCCATTTCGGCGTTGCCTTGTATGGCGAGGTCGTACATATCCATAAGGCCTTCGTCCTGTTGGGATTGCGGGTTGGTGTAGCCCACTTTGAGGTTGGCGTCGGCGCTGGCGGTGATGTATTTGCCGAAGAAGTCGGGTTGGATGGTTGTGTCGATGACGAGGTCGTAGTGCCGGTTGAGGAAGGGGTCGGTGACGCCTTCTTTGGGTAGTCCGAGATGAGTGAAATCTTCCTTTTCGTGGCAGATGGTGGTGTGAGTGTGGGAGAAGATGTAGTCGACTTCGTACTTGTTGGCTTGGAAGCCAATGAGGTATATTTCTTTGCCTTTTTTTTCCTGAGCTGCGATGAAGCGGTGAATGAGGTTCCATCGTTCGGCGTTGGCAACGGTGAAGATGAGGCCTATTGTTTTGATGTTTTCCCAGTTGTCGATACGTTTGTCGCGAGGTGCGGAGAGAAGGCTGCGGAGTTGCCGCTGCTGGTATTTTTTTATTATGTAATCAATTATCATCATTGTGAATGCGTTAGTGTGTTATTGCGTTAGTGTGTTATGTGATTTGTGACCTGTGACACGAGCGCGTTCGTTTCACAGGTCACTTTTCACAGGTCACTTTTCACTGGTCACTGGTGACGAATCGCCGAATAGTTCTTTTTGCCTGTAGAGAGCGAAGCTGCGTCGGTGCAGAGGAGTGATGCCGTGTTTTTCGATTGCGTCGTAGTGTTTTGCGGTGGGGTATCCTTTGTTGTTGTTCCATTGGTATTGTGGATATTGCTGGTGCTGCTGCATCATAAATTCGTCGCGATAGGTTTTTGCGAGGATTGAGGCAGCGGCGATGGAGAGGTATTTGGCGTCGCCTTTTATGATGCATAGGTGTGGGATGTCGGTTTCGTTGATGAACCGGTTTCCGTCGATGAGTAGCATCTGCGGTTTGATATTGAGCTGACTGACGGCGAGGTTCATAGCGTGAAAAGATGCGCGAAGGATGTTGATGCGGTCGATTTCCTGGTTGCTGACGGCGGCAACGGCATAGGCGAGTGCGTCGTGCTCAATTTCGGCACGCAGTCGGTCGCGCTGTTTTTCGCTGAGCTGCTTGGAGTCGTTGAGAATGGGGTTAGTGTAGTCCTGAGGCAAAATGACGGCAGCGGCGAAGACGGGACCTGCAAGGCAGCCTCGTCCGGCTTCGTCGAGGCCGGCTTCTATCATTCCTTGGGTGTGGTATTGGCAGAGCATTGAGTTATTGTGTTATTGTGTTGTGATTAGTGATTAGTGAATAGTGAATAGTGAATTGAGCGCGTTCGTTTCACTGGTCGCTATTCACTGTTCACAAAATAGGGTTTATCAGGGCGCAGACGATGAAGAGGATGATCAGGGTTTCGTTTATCCAGAGTCGCTTGCGCTGAGCCATAAGCAGGTGTGTGCCGACAAAGGCGAAAGGCAATGCAAGAGGCTGGATGTCAAAGGTTGGAGTGTGCGGATAGAGGTAGAGGATGACTGCGGCGATGAGGGGCAGGCAGAGTATGCCAGTGTTGATACGCTGGTGTACGGTGCGGTCGTTGAGTGAACCGAGCTGTTTGAGGACTGCCGCAAGCAGCAGTGCCAAAAGGAAGAGGGTGGGCAATGCTTCGAGGAAAGATGCCGGTTGCCATTGGAAATCAATGTTCGACAGGTCGTGCCGCACAAGGATGAGGTAGTAGTCGAGCTTGTCGGAGAGGAAGGCGTAGGTGAGCAGAAGGATAGGGGTGGCCAGCAGTCCGAGTATGCTGATGAGTATATGTCGCCAGCGGTACATTTTGTAGATGATGAAAACAAAAAGGAAGGGGACGATGTAGCACAGGGCAGGGAGATGGAAGAGGCCGATGAGTCCGATGCAGAAGGAGGCGTTGAAGTTGCGTTCGGGTGTCAGCTGCGTGCCGCCGTCAGAAAGCAACTGGCTGGTTGCGGCAAGAAGCGGTAGGCTTGCAAGAAGCATCGGGGTGATTGTCAGCTGGCTGCTGTTCCAGCTCATTACGGTGATGTACAGGAACATCGGCATCAGGCTGTGGGCCTTGGTTATCTTGTGGTTGGTAAGTATTGCATTGATCCAAACGCCCTGAGTCAGAACAAGCAGTAACGCTACCCCGCTGGCCAGTCGCGGTACCGGGCTAAGCCAGCTGTATACCAGTTCATACAGTGGCGAAAAGAAATGGCTTGCCGGCATCGCTATGGTGACGATAAAAGCCCTCGTCCATAACGCGATTATCGTTACGGCGATGACAAGTATTTGTCCTATCGTATTTTGTTTGAATATTTTAAGCAACGCTTATTTGTAATTTGTAATTTGTTAATTCGTTAGTGATTGTGAATTGTGAATTGTGAATTGTGAATTGTGAATTGTGATTTGTGACCTGTGACCTGTGACACGAGCGCGTTCGTTTCACAGGTCACTTTTCACAGGTCACTTTTCACAGGTCACTTTTCACAGGTCACGTTTCACAGGTCACTTTTCACAGGTCACTATAATTTGACTATTTTCTTCATTCTGATATTGTTGCGGTCGATGACCCTTACGAAGTATACGCCTGTCGGCAACTGGCTGATGTCGACCGAAGCCTGGCCACAGATCGTGGCCGTATGCACTGTTTTGCCGTCGGCCGACAGTATCTGCATTTCCTCGGCCTTGTCGCTACCCGTCAGTATCTCCACCCTGCCGCTTGCTGGGTTCGGGAATACCACAAGTTCGGGTTCAATCGTCGACGCCTGCTCTATGTCGAGCTTGTCGTATGCGGCGTTTACAGCTTTGAGGGCGTCGACCTTGCCGTGTCCCCAGCGCACGCTCATACTGTCCATTTCCTGCAGCGGGCCAGTCATCTCATCATTGCGCGCCGTCGAAAACAGAATGTCCCTTATCTGGTCCACCGTAAGGTTCGGGTTAGCCTGAAGCATAAGTGCAACTATGCCCGAAACCGCAGGCGACGACATAGACGTGCCGCTCATACGGCTCCAGATGTAGTGCCGTCCCGAAGAAATTGCATCATAAACCGCAGGGTAGCCGCCGTTTGTCTCATAGTACGACGACAGCGACGAAACGACGTTCACACCGGGGGCCGATATCTCCGGCTTCATCCTTCCGTCAAGGGTAGGACCGAAGCTCGAAAAACCTGCTATCTCGCCCGGATAGCAAACGTTGCCGTCGTAAAAGTCGGCACCGTGGGCAGCCACCGTGATGGTCTTCTCGGCACACGCCGGCTCGCCGATGCCGTAGTCTGCATTACCCTCTTGGCACCCGAAAATTCCACCATTCACAAAAGCGCATCCCATATTGCCTGCGCCGTTCGACAGGTTGGCCATATTCCACACGTGGACCGTTGAGCCCTCTTCGCCGGTGCAGAGCATCATCAGCTTGTAGCCATTGTTTCTGCCCACATTCAGCAGCACGTGCGGACGCCCGCTCAGGGGGTTCAGGTCTTCTACCATAATGTCGTAACGTATTGTGTCATTGTTCACAACAATGAAAGTGTCCAGAAATCCGAGGTTCTCACGCGTGTTGTACATCCTCGAATAGTGTATGCTTCCGTCCGCGTTGCTCACAAGGGCAAAACCCGCACTGAAAGCCTTCACAGCCTTTGCACTGCCTTCTGTTCCAGCGCTTTCGCCCCAGTATATCAGACCCTGTCCAATGCCGCTGCTGTAGTACGTGGCAATGGATTTGAGCGTGTCGTCCGTACTTGTAAACGTACGCTGAAGGTGATAGTTCTCGTCGCCGTTGTTGCCGCCGCTCGTCACAAAGACAATACCCTGGTCCGAATAGCGGTTGATTGCCTGGCTCAGAAGCGAGGTGCCGTCCAGCGTGCTGAATGTGTACATACCCCAGCTGCTGTTGATTACCAGGCGGCGCCCCATCTCGTCGGCAACACCTTTCATCCAGGCCACTTGGTCCAGCCAGGAAGCCTCGTCCAGAAACCACGAACCCATAAGGTAGTGAGCACCAGGTGCCTGCCCTATGGCGTGGCCCGACGTCGTACCGTTGCCGCCGCAGATGCCAGCCACGTGCGTGCCGTGCGTACCGTAGCCGTACAGTCCGAAAGTGTCGCATTTGGCAGCACGAACCTCGGCAGGGGTGCGGTATTCCGTACCGTAGTCGAAACCATCAGGCGCAGGACCCGAAGTCTTGAAATGGTCCCACGCACGCTCAATGCGCAGATTGTTCGACTTGTTCAGGTTTGGGTGCGTATAGTCGAAACCCCAGTCCGTGATGCCTATCAGCACTCCCTCGCCGTCGAACGGCATCGGCACACCCACGCCGGCCTGGACACTGTCCGTGTGCGTGTCGGCACGGGTCTTGTCCATAAGCGGCGCCACGCGGTGAGCCACGCTGAAAACCGTCACGCCCTTGCAATTTTCTATACATTCAAGTTTCTCGATAGGTGCTCGCATAACGACAATGTCGTCGATTCGCGAAGTGATTTTAATACCCTGCGACTCCAGCTCCGCAGCCGAAAAACCGTCGTTCACCTTTGCAATAACACCGATGCTTGCACCACCCTTGCCCTCGCGCAGAGGATAGCGGTCAAGAAGGGTTTTTGACATCTTGCCGACGCTTTTGGAGGCGTTGTAATTCTGCATCAGCGCACGCGTCTCAACCGTGCTTTTGTTCTGTGCCACAGCATTTAGCGAACTCAAAACAACAACTATAAGAAACAATTTCTTCATATTCGGGGATTATTTATTTAAAATGCAAAAATACGTTTTTTTTACAAATTCTTCATCCTTTATTATAAAAATGTTTTTATCCGCCTCCTTACGGTTTGATTTGCAGTCGGAAACGCTTTTCCCCGAACAGGTTCTCCCAAATGGAAAAAAGAAAGTGGAGACAAGCGCGGTTGTCTCCACTTTCCGTTTTGCTGTCGGCGCTGTAACGCCCTATGCAAGCAGTGCAGCAGCCAGGGGCGCAGCGTTGGCCAAGTCGCTCTCTTCGGGATTCCAAAGCGAGCGGACACTCTGGTCCACAACCTCGAAACCGGCATCGCGCAGACGTTCTTGCAGTATCTTCACGCTCTCGCCGCTCCATCCGTAGCAGCCAAAGGCGGCAGCTCGTTTGCCTTTGAATTTCAGCTGTTTCAGGAACTCGAGCCATCCGGCCACGCTCGACAGGATGCTGTTGCTCACCGTCGGCGAACCCACGGCAATGGCCTTCGACTTGAAGACTTCGGTCATTATCTCGTTCTTGTCGGCACGTGCAATGTTGAAGACCTTTACAACCGTCTGCGGACTTTGGCGGTGGATCTCCTCGGCGATGCGGTGTGCTATCTTGGTGGTGCCCTCCCACATCGTGTCGTAGGCTATCGTCACCTGGTCTTCCTGATAGGCATTGGCCCATTGTGCATATTTCTCAACGATTTGCATCGGACGGTCGCGCCAGATGGCACCGTGCGACGGTGCAATGATGTCGAAGGGCAGACCCAGGGCCGCAATCTCGTCCAGCTTCTTGGTAATCAGCGGCGCAAAGGGATTCAGGATATTGGTGAAGTATTTGACGGCCTCTTTGTACAGCAGGCACTGGTCGGCTTTGTCGTTGTAGAGTTCCTCGACTGCAAAGTGCTGGCCGAAGGCGTCGTTCGAAAACAGAATGTTGTCGCCGGTCATATAGGTAGCCATCGAGTCGGGCCAGTGCAGCATCTTCATCTCTATGAAGATGAGCTTCTTGCCGTTGCCTATCTCGAGGGTGTCGCCGGTCTTCACTACGTTGAAGTTCCATCCGCGCTTGCCGTACTGGCCTTCAAGGCTTTTCACGCACTGCGCTGTGCAGTAGATGGGCGTGTCGGGAATCTCGGCCATCAGGGCCGTCAGGGCGCCGCTGTGGTCGCATTCGCCGTGGTTGGCAATGATGTAGTCTATCTTTTTCAGATCGATTTCCTTTTTCAGATTCTCCACAAAATCAAAGCGGTGCGGAGTCCATATAGTGTCGATGAGGACAGTCTTTTCCTCTTCGACAAGATATGCGTTCTGGCTTGAGCCGTTGAAGATTGAGTAGTCGTCGCCGTGGAAGGTCTGAAGTTCCCAGTCGATATAGCCTATCCAGCTGACATTGTTCTTGATTTGTTTTTTCATATCTTTTCTTTATAAGTATTTGTTATCAGTGATTGGTGAATGGTGATTAGTGAATGGTGATTAGTGAATGGTGATTAGTGACCAGTGAAACGAATGCGCTCGTGTCACAATTCACTATTCACTATTCACAATTCACTTCTCACAATTCACTTCTCACTTTCCGATTTTCCGCGTCTGTACACGACAAACAGCGCTGCGCCCATCGCTACGAGCATCAGGATCGAGACAACGAGGGTTATGTTGTCAAGCTTGTGCAGGGTGGGGGCTTCGTTGACAAACTGGATCGTGTGGTCGCCGGCAGGTATAATCATTGCACGCAGAATGTAGTCGGCTCTGAAGTATTCGGCCGGATTGCCGTCTATGTAGGCACGCCAGTCGGGTGCGTAGTATACTTCGGAAAAGACGGCCAGGCGTGTGCCGTTGGTGTGCGACTTGTAGGTCAGGTGGTCGGGGCTCTGCGGATAGGTATGCACAAGGGCTATGCTCTCACTGCTGTCTGCTTTGAGCGCTATGCCATCTGTCTCTTTCTTGACATCGGGCCATTGCGACTGGTCTATGATTGCTGTACGCTGCGGCTCAAAGTCGTTGAGTGCCAGTATCTCGGCGTTGGCGTCTTCAACATAGTTCACTTCCTCGACAAGCCAGCAGCTGCCTAAAGCGCTGTTGCGGCGCACCGGCGTCGGCTGGTTCTGTTGCAGGTTCAGCATCAGGTAGCGGGCGTTGAGCATATCCAGCACAGGGTAGGGCTCGGCTACGACAAGCGTGCCGGCACCGCTATAGCCTATCTGACAGCTGTTTACGTAGTCATACAGCTTGCGGCTGCCGAGGTAGAAGTCGATGAGGTCTTGGTATCGGCGCATCTTTGCGGCGCTGTAGCCTCCAATCTGGTTGTGGAACGCACTGGGGCGCGAGTCGTTGAAGGTGTTGACAGTGAGGTCGAACACCCTGTAGTCGCGGTCGCCGTTGACTGCGGCGGTCTGGTCAAGCTGCTGTTCCGACGCTGTGCGGTGCAAGGCCACACGTTCGGGAGCCACAAAGTTCTCCTCGTTCAGGTAGCGACGGTCAACACCCCACAGGTCGATGACGGTCAGCACACCGACGATGGCCAGCACTAAGCCGCTCTTTTTCATCTTGTCGTTGGCATAAAGCCACAGGGTGACGAAAGCCAGCGCGACAAAGAGCAGCGAACGCAGCGAGTCGCGGACAAACAGCGCACGGCGCTCGTCGACAAGCAGGCTCTCGAACATAGGCCACTGGTCGCCAAGCTGGCTGCGGTACTGTTCGTCGGCGCCGCCGGCAAATCCAAGCTTCGTCTTGGCCAGCACGATTCCGATAAGGAGTATGCCGCCCACGATGCCGCCAGCCCAATACAGCGCCTTGTTCAGCTTCAGATGGTCTTCCTTCTCCGCTTTCGTTATGCTTTTCGTTTTCGTTTTAGTTTTCGTTAAAGCGCTCAGCGTCAGCGCCGCCATTATGGCCATTGCCGCATTGGCCAGCACAAGGCTCATCGAGGGGGTGCGGAATTTGTTGTAGAGCGGCAGGTGGTTGAACAGAAACTCGTTGACAAACAGGCAGTGGCGCCCCCACGACATAACGACGGCCACCAGCGTGGCGATGACCAGCCACCAGCGTTCGGGACCTCTCACTATGAAGCAGCCCAGCACGAACAGGAATATGACGATGGCGCCGAAATAGACGGGCCCCGACGTGAAGGGCTGGTCGCCCCAGTAGAGGGGTGCCTGCTTCTGGCCCGTGCGGCGTGCCCATTCGCTGTCGTCGGCAACGCGCTCGCCCGAGCCGCCGCCCATAGCGCCGGGCACAAGGAGCGTGTAGGTCTCGCCGATGCCGTAGCTCCAGCTGAAGGCATAGTTGATGTCGAGTCCGCCGCCGCTGTTGGCTTCGGCCTCGGCCTTGTCCTCGAGGCCTATGTCGTGCGGCTTGACGCTAATCTCGCTGCCGCCGCGCATCGTAACCTTCGAATATTCTTGATTGACAGCAAGGTGGCGATAGTTGCCGCCCAAGGCGAAGGCGCATCCGGCAAGCAGGATGCCCACAATGGCCAAAAATGGCTTGAACCATTTGTCTTTCAGCGCGTAGACCATATACGTCAGACCCATAATGATGCCGCCGATGGCAGTGTAGAATGTAATCTGTATGTGGTTGAAGGTGATCTGCAGTCCCAGTGCCAGCGTGAACAGTATGGCGCCCCAAACGACGGGCTTCCAGTTGATTATTGCGTTATTGCGTGATTGCGTGATTGCGTTAGTGTTTGCCGCGGTAGCCTCGCTTTCCGCATTCCGCATTCCGCTTTCCGCTTGTTTTTTTCCGCCTTCCGCTTTCCGCTTTCCGCTTCCAGCTCTGAAAGCCATCGCCATACCTGCCAGGACGGGGGCAATCATCGCTATGGCCCAGGCTTTGGTGATATGGCCGGCTTCGATAATGATGATGTTGTACGACCCCAGTCCGAAGGCCAGCGCCGTAAGCAGCGAAATCAGGGGGCTGCAGCCCAGGGCAATCATAGCCACATAAAAACCAATGAGATAGAGCCACAGCACGCCGATGTTGCGTTCCACGCCGAAGGGGCGCATAATGAGCAGCGCCTTGAGGGGCGTGAACACCGAGCTTTGCGGTTCGGCGGTGACTTGATAGCCGGGCATACCGCTGAACATTCCGGGGTTCCAGTTGGGAATGGTGCCCGTCGAGTCGGCGGCGGCGCGTTGCTGGTGGGCCATAGCGTCGGCTTTCTGCATATCGCCCTGATAGACGATGTCGCCGCCCAATGCCGGCGAAAAATAGATGCACGCTGCAACGAGCATTATTACGATGGCGATGATGTGTGGGAGAGCTTTTTTCATAAAATTTATAATTGAGAATTGAAAATTGAAATCACTTGGGTTGTGTGAATTGTGAAACGAGCGCGTTCGTGTCACTTGTCACTTGTCACTTGTCACTATTAATTCTTCACAGGATACTCCACTCTGACGTGATAGATGCTCATCATCCTGTCCTTGATGTACGAGCGTATGCGGGTGATGTCCTGCAGCGTCAACGGACAGTTGTTCAGCTGATTGTGCTTTATCTTGTCGTCGATGATGTTGTCCACCATACGGCTTATGGATTCCTTGTCGTGGCTCTTGAGGCTCTTGCAGGCGGCCTCCACCGAGTCGACGATCATCACCACCGCCGTCTCGCGGCTGAAGGGGGTGGGGCCCAGATAGCGGAAGTCGGCGATGTTGATTTCGCCGTCGCCCTTGTGCTGCAGCGCCTGGGCGTAGAAGTAGCCCGTCACCGTCGTGCCGTGGTGGGTGCGGATGAAGTCCATCACCTCGCTGGGCAGGCGGTACTTCTTGGCCAGCGTGATGCCGTCCTTGACGTGCTGGGTTATGATGTGCGCACTTTCCTCATAGTCAATGTTGTCGTGCGGGTTGAAGCCGTTGTTTTGGTTTTCGGTGAAATAGAGTGGTGCCATAATCTTGCCGATGTCGTGATAGAGTGCTCCGACCTTGGCCAGCAGGGCGTTGCCGCCGATTTCGTTGATGAGGTCCTCGGCGATGTTGGCCACCTGCATCGAGTGCTGGAACGTGCCGGGCGCTTTCTGCGACAGCTCGCGCAGGGCTGGCGTGTTGGTGCTCGAAATTTCCATCAGCGTCAGGTTGGTGGTCATACCGAACATCCTCTCGAACAGGAAGATGAGCGGGTAGGCGAGGAGGGTGAGCAGCGCGTTGACAAAGAAGATCAGGAACCGCTCGGGCTGCAGGCCGGCCAGGCTGGCGTCGGTGCTCAGCACGCCGGCGATGTAGATGAGCGAGTAGGTGCCGAAGATGACCAGCGCCACGGCGAAGAAGCTGCTGCGCTTCTCGAAGTTGCGCACGGTGATGATGCTCATCATTCCCGACACCAGCTGGTAGAAGATGAACTCGTAGCTGTTGGGCACCATATTGCCGATGATGATGACGGCCACGATGTGGATATAGAGTGCCACGCGCATATCGAAGAATATGTGCATCAGTATCGGCACCACGCACATCGGCACGATGAGCACCATCGAGGCGTCGGCGCGCACCACCATCGCCACGACGGCCGAGATGAAGATGACGATGAAGAAGGCGAAGGTCACCTTCTTGATGTCGTCGAGCATCGGATGGCGTATGTTTTTCAGGAAGATATAGAGTGCCACGAAGGCTATGACGCACAGCAGGGCCTGGCCCAGATAGTGCAGCAGCAGGTTGTAGTCGCCTATGCTGCGGCGGCTCTGCTCCTGCTCCAGCGAGGCCAGCACCAGCGCCGTCTCGTCGTCCACGCGCTGCCCCTTCGACACAATGAGCTCGTCCTTCTGCACCATCCGCGACGAATAGGAGAGCTGCGACAGGCGCGAGTCGAGCTCCAGGTGGGTGCGCGTCTCGTCGTACACCAGCGTGGGCGCCAGCACCGAGTCGGTCAGCAGGCGCGTCAGCCGCAGCGCCGACGCCGAGTCGGCAACGGCCTCGCCCACAAAGCGTTCGATGTCGACAGGCGTCAGCACGGCACCCGTGTCGAGCTCGCGGCCCACATTGCCCGTCAGCACCACCAGCGGATGGCCGCCGATGCCGTCGATGCCGCTGCAGTAGCCCGCCGAGCCGTAGGCCAGCGTCATCGCCTCACGCGCCAGCTCGGCCTCGCGCGGCGAAAGGCGCAGACGGGCCGCATTGGCGACGGCCTTGTCGCGCGCGGCGCTGTCAAAGTAGAAGTAGAGGGGCGACGACTCACGGATGCGGCTCGTCTCCTGGCCGCTCTCCTTCTCGTTTTTCACAATCGTGAAGTCGAAGGGCGCATACAGGTCGTCGCCGTACCAGTAGGAGCCGACGGCATAGCTGTACTGCTCGCGCACCGTGTTGTCGGGAAACATAACGAGGATCAGCGCCACCGTGACGGCCAGAATCGACACCAGGTACAGTATGCGCAGGTTCGATATTATGTGGGATGTGAACTTCTTCATCTTCCTATCTTTCAACGTTTGAATTAAATATGGACTATTTGCCGTTTTTATTGAAACTGCAAAGATAGGATTTTTTTTTTATTTGGGGCCTGCTGGCACAACAAAAAATTATTTCCGTCCCCGCGTGGCAGAAAACCTGACACGACAGCCGCCCGTCCGACACCAAAAACGGCCTTCGTAACCCACTGGTTTTCACTACACGCACTGCCCGTTGTACAGTATATGTACAGTATATGTACAGTATTTGGACGCTTCGGAA
>R20__coassemble_735_pt1 | contig 22627 bp, 20 predicted proteins | sample R20__metabat2_low_PE_005 | metagenome-assembled genome bin R20 | reverse complement strand
CCGAAATAGCCCGGCAAAATGGCAGTCAATTCGCTGTGTTTTATAGGCTGTGTGATTATTTTCATAAATTGTAGTCGTTTTTTTTCGTCATTGCAAAAGTACTAATAATTTCTGATATGGAGAAAAATATTTTTGCCGAATGGAAAAATATGCGTATTTTTGCAGCCGATTTCAACAGAGTATTAACAAAACATTTTGCCAATGAAGCATAGCGCATAAATCAGTATGCACATCATAGAATAGAAAATAGCGAAGTAGCTAATCTGGATGTCTTGAAACTTCGACAATTTCAAATTATCCCCAGACCAAGCGACGGCTTTCACGTTTCGGCGTGGACTTGTACGTTGTAATTGGGGATAATAGGTAGTCGAAGACCTCAGACATCCGATGAAGACTTAAAAGTTCCACGCTCTTTTTATGTGCATTCTTTCATTTTCATTGGAACAATCATTTTTTTATTCAAACAAAACCGATGTGCCGATGGTATATAACGGGCGACGATTAAAATGAAAAAAATTGTTTTAACAATGACATTAATTGCCGGTGTTGTAGCTGGCGCAATGACGTTAAGTGCATTTACCAAACCAACCAAGGTGGAATCCTCAATAGAAATAGCAGCCTCTCCGGTTTGGGAAGGATATGCATTAGCCAATGGTGCTGGTGGTAAATATGAGAACATGATGAGTGGTTCTGCGTCAACTCGCCGTATTAGAGTATATCCAAGCGATAATAGCTGCGGAGCTTACTATGCGGTTACTCTTAACGACTATGGAAAGGAAGGTGATATCCATTACACGGTGAAAAGCAATCCCAAATTTGACTATTCATCACAGAATTCTAGAAGAGTTGAGTATTATAGTCATTATATTACCATTGGTTCGAGAGACTTTTTTTTCAAAATGTAATACACCATATTTGACATTTACACTCGATGTGGCGGATTTGCAATCCGCCACTTCTTTTTATCAGGATTTGCAATCCGTAAATGCTGGCAATTAGACTGATAAGTATTGTTTCGGATTGCAAATCCTTATATTAAATTGCGTCGGATTGCAAATCCGCTGCAACGGGTATGATAACAAAGAGGCTTGCACTGACAGGTGCAAGCCTCTTTGTATTCGTCGTTTTTGTCATTACATCAACATTTTTGCCCACTGAGGGATGTCGGTAGTATATTGCTTGATAATTGAGCCATTGGCAAAACGTAAGAGAATGCGTGCCTCTTGGCCATCAACAGAATTGTCGTAGAGATAAACGCGGTCGGCAATGGCTGTTGCTATCTTGCAGTTGATGATTGACTTTTGATAGCGGGATATAATCTTGGCGATGGGAACATCGTGACCGCCTTTCATCACGCGTCCGGCAATGCGAGCTGCGTTAATCATCGGCGACGCTGTGCAGACAAAGAACAGTCTGATGAAGAATCCAACCTGTTTGGCGCGACGGATGAAGTCCAACTTGTCGTCGGCAGAGAAAACGGTCTCGAATATCATACTTTGCTTGTCGTTAAGACAGCGTTCTCGCCAATCGGCACAGAACTCAGCTGCCTGCCTTACTGCCTCGGTCGAGTTCCAGTCGCCGAAACGTTCCTGAGCTACTTGGTCGGGATTGATATAAACCGAATTCTCCAGCCATTCGTGGTGCAGGATGCGGGACGTGATGGTTGTCTTGCCAGAACCATTGGGTCCTGCAATAATTATCAAAATCGGACGATGGATGTGATCGCTCATAGCAAAGCAATTTTTTGCTGAATCATAGCACTAATTTCCTTAAAATAGTCAACCAATGCTTTGTTTGTAGATGCTGTGGCCTCGGCGGCAGCCTCTTTCATAATGACAGAAAGCATCTCGTCGGTGGGTTCTTCCATCGAGGTAAGGCGATAGGAATTCAGTTCTTTCTCAGACATAATTGCTTTTTTTTGTAAAAGAAACGGGGCAGTGTCGAACTGGCACTACCCCGATTGTGTTAGGATAGTTTATCCCTCGTAGAACGGCATCTTGACGGTGACGGCTTTGAGGAGTTTCTCGCGGATCTTGATGTAGATCTCGGTGCCGCTCTTGGCGTATTCGGCCTTGAGGAGGGCGGTGCCGATGTTCTTGCCGGTGCTGGGGCTGGGGCTGCCGCTGCGCACCTCGCCGATCTTGTTGCCCTGGGCGTCGCAGACATCGTAGCCGTTGCGGGCGATGCCGCGGTCGACCATCTCGAAGCCGGCCACTTTGCGCTTGAAGCCGGCGGCCTTCTGGGCGAGGAGGAGTTCCTTGTTGATGAAGTTGTTGTTCTCGGCTTTCAGCTTGACGATGAATGCCAGCGGAGCCTCGAGGGGGCTGACGGTGTCGTCCATCTCGTGGCCGTAGAGGGCGAAGCCTTTCTCAAGGCGCAGGGTGTCGCGGCAGCCCAGACCGGCGGGCATAATGCCGTATTCCTTGCCAGCCTCGAAGACGGCGTCCCACACCTCGATGGCTTTCTCGCGCGGGATGTAGATTTCGCATCCGCCGGCGCCGGTGTAGCCCGTGGTTGAGAGGATGATGTTCGGAATGCCTGCGAAGGTGAGTATCTTGAAGGTGTAGTATTCCATATCGACGATGTTCTCGTCGGTCAGCTTCTGCATAGCCTTGAGGGCGTTGGGACCCTGGACGGCCAGCTGTGCCCACTGCTCGCTCTCGTTGACGAAGTCGCTGCCCAGCTCCATACCCATCTTGTCGGCGATCTGGCTCATCCAATTCCAGTCCTTGTCGATGTTGGCGGCGTTGGGAACCATAAAATATTCATCGTCGTGGACGCGGTAGACGAGCATATCGTCGACCACGCCGCCCTGACCGTTGGGCAGGCAGGTGTACTGCACCTTGCCGTCGAAGAGGTCCTCGACGTTGTTGGTGGTCACATACTGCATAAAGTGCTTGGCGATGGGGCCTTTGGCGCGGAATTCGCCCATATGGCTGACGTCGAAGACGCCGACGTTGTTGCGCACGTTGTTGTGCTCTTCAACCAATCCGGTGTACTGGATGGGCATATTGTAGCCCGCAAACTCGGCCATCTTGGCGCCCAGTTTGATGTGGAGGTCTGTGTAAGGTGTTGTTTTCATTTAATATGTTGATTTTAATTTTGTTTATAGTCGTTTGTCGAAATGTTGTCTTTGTTTCCTAACGTGTCAGTGTGCTTTTTATTGCGCGCAGGCGAAAAAAAATTGGCTGCGGCGCCCGCGATGCCTTGCGTTGTGGTGGCATAAGGCTGACTGCTATTGTTTTACGACGCGATGCCTGCCCCATTGCGGGGCAGGCCTCATGCCGCTTGGTTGGCCGGTCGCGGCGGGCCGGCCGGGTTGTTTTATTTCTTGACGAACTTGGCTGTTTTGGTGCCGTTTTCGCCTTCGATGCGGACAAAGTAGGTGCCCGGGGTCAGCGACGTGATGTCGAAGCTCAGGGCCTGGCCGTTGAAGTCGCTGATCTGGCGGCTGGTGCTGACGGTGCGCGTTGTGTTTTCCTGAAATCGCTTGACAGATTTTTGCTGGTTAAACTGATTGGCTTGTCAAATAATTCTGCTGCCGTACTGAATCGCTTGACAGGGGTGGTGACAATGGATAATGCAGAGCCATCCCTGACTGTTTGGCAAAGTCGGGGCGGGGCTCGAGGCCCCGTCCGACTTTTAGGATGACGATGGCCTAAAGCGGTCGCCACCCTGACTGTTTGGCGGTGCAAAGTTACGACTATTTTTTCAATGGTCGGCATTTGTTTCTTTTTTCCATAGGTTTTTGCCGGGTTCTGCACCGCGATAGACATCCATCGGGGTGAGCATCCCGATGCTCATATGCGGGCGTATCTCGTTGTAGAATTGTATCATACGGGCGATGCCCTCTTCCGCGGCCTGCCTGTCGGGGAACAATTCCTGGTGGTATATCCATTCTGTCTTGAGGATGCCGTTCATACGCTCGGCGACGGCGTTGTCGGTGGAACTGTAGCATTCGGTCATACTGATCCGTATGTGGTGCCCGACGAGGGTGTCGACATAGCGGTGGCAGGCGTACTGCGTGCCGCGGTCGGAGTGGTGGATGGTGGCGCAGAGGTTGCCACCTCCGGCCGTCATAATGCCCGTCTCCAGCGCCTTGACGGTGCCGGCGGCCTCGAGGGTCTCCGTCAGGCTCCAGCCGATGACGGCGTGTGAGAAGGCGTCGGTGAGCAGGTGCAGGTACAGCACGTCGCCCTCTATCCAGACGTAGGTGATGTCGGCCACCCATACGTGGTTCACGTGCTTCACTTCCAGACCCTTCACCAGGTTGGGGTACTTGCGGTAGACGTGGCTCGAGTTGGTCGTGTGTATCGGCTTGTTGCGGGGCAGGCGAAAGCCCTTCTCGGCATAGAACTTCAGAAAGGCGTCTCTCCCGTGCGTCACCTCTTCCACCAAGTCGCTGGCGAGCAGGTGGTAAAGTTTCACGCCTCCGATTCTCGGACACTGCCCTCGGTAGTATTCGATAAGGGCTGTCAGCAGTTTCGCACGCTGGTTCTCCGAAACCACGACCGTGCTTTTCTTGTAATACCATTGGCGACGTTTGCCAAACAGACTGCACAGGGTCTCCACACTGGTGTGCGGATACTCCACGCGCAGCGCCGTCACTGCTTGGCACCATCTTTTTTTAATATGCTGATCCCCTCCTCCTTCTCGGCTATCTCTATCAGCTTCTCGTACCCGCGGCAGCGCATGCGCTCGTACTCCAGTGCCTTCTCGAGGGCTTCTATCCGCTGCCTTATGGCCTCTTGGCTGTCTGTGTCTTGATGGTGTCTCATTTGGAATGCATTCTCTAATCCCGACTGCAAAGATACGCTTTCTTTTTCAATCCTGTAATTTTTCAGCCACTGACGCAAGTTCGTCTCGCTGATCCCAAACTTCTCATACGTTTTTCGGCGGTGCTCTCCGTGTGTGTAATAGTAACTCAGAACTTCCATCTTGAACTCCGCGGTGAACATCCTCCGCGTCCTTTTCTTTTTTGTGGTCTCCATTTCTTTTTCGCTTTTTTGCGCATAAAAGTGTCAAGTTAATTCCGTTCAAGACAGTGGAGGCGTGGCGCACAATGCTGGCATTTTTGTATTGTGGCTTCAGCAGCTCCAGGCCAGGAATTAACCGGAATTTTTAACATCAATTACCCAGCCGATGGTACGCAGGCGCCCCGCCTGCGATTTTAAAACAGGAATTACCAGGAATTGGCCAGGAATTAACCAGAAATAGTTTTTTTAACAGCAATTACCAGCAATTGAACAGTAATTATCAGCAATTTTTTTCTTTTAACAGCAATTACCAGCAATTGAACAGCAATTGTCAGCAATTTTTCTATTAACAGCAATTGTCAGCAATTGAACAGCAATTGTCAGCAATTTCTTTTCTTATAACAGCAATTATCAGCAATTGAACAGAAATTGTCAGCAATTTTTTTGGGAACGTGAATGTCCGTGAATTGCCATAAATGTAAAGTGAAATTTGACCAATCACTAAATAAAATGATTATTGGCGGTCGCCATTATACTTAGAGTTGACTCAGAGTTGACTTAGAGTTGGATTGCGGGAACCTATGATATTTTTAAAATTGCTGTTTAAACGAATAAAAAGAAAAACGGTGGCTGATTTGCCACCGTTTTGTACCCCGGGAGGGACTTGAACCCTCACGCCCTTGCGAGCAGCAGATTTTGAGTCTACCGTGTCTACCATTCCACCACCAGGGCATTTTTGAAATCTTTGGCAAGGATGGCTTTTGGTGTTTGTCGGCTGAAATTGTTGCTGTTAAACGCTAAAAACTATTCCTCTTGCCTTTCGTTTTCAGGTGCAAAGATACGCACTTTTCTGAATGTGGCAAAATTTTTTTGATAATTTTCTTGTAATCCAAAAAAAAGTAGTATTTTTGCAGTCCATTACCAAACCATAAAAAGAGATGCAAACATCTGATAAAGTATTCATTTTCGCTGGCAGAGCCACTAACGACCTGGCTCGTCGCGTGGCTGAAATCTACGGAATTTCCCTGGGCAACTCGACCGTTTTCCAGTATGCCGACGGAGAATTCCAACCCTCGTTTGAGGAAACTATCCGTGGCGGTATAGTCTTTATTATCCAGTCCACGACTCCCCCGACCGACAATCTTTTCGAGCTCCTTATGATGGTCGATGCCGCCAAGCGCGCATCGGCAGGCAAGATTGTCGCTGTTATTCCTTATTATGGTTTTGCGCGTCAGGACCGCAAGGACAAGCCGCACGTCCCCATTGCGTCGCGCCTGATTGCCGATATGCTTGTCGCCGCCGGTGTCGACCGCCTCATCACGATGGACCTTCACGCCGACCAGATACAGGGCTTTTTCAACATCCCGGTCGACCACCTGTTCGGCTCGTCGCTCTTTATGCCGTATATCCGCGAGAAGTTCGACATCGAGGATGTGATGTTCGCTTCGCCCGATATGGGTGGCAGCAAGCGCGCCGGAATGTATGCCAAGACGCTGAACAACAGCTTCGTGATATGCTACAAGCACCGCAACAAGCCCAACGAGATTGGCGAGATGCGCCTGATTGGTGATGTGGAGGGCAAGCACGTCATCCTGCTGGACGACCTGATTGACACGGGCTCGACCATCTGCAAGGCTGCGGGCATCATCAAGGCCAGCGGTGCCAAGAGCGTCCGCGCTATGATTACGCACCCCGTCCTGTCGGGCAATGCCATCGAGAAGATCGAGAATTCGGAGCTTGAGGAACTTGTTGTTTCGGACACCATACCCCTGAAGCGCGAGTCGTCGAAAATCCGCGTGCTTTCGTGCGACTGGCTCTTTGCCGAGGCCATCCGCCGCGTCACCAACTGCGAGTCGCTCGACAACCTCTATGAGACGACAATCCACCACAAGGGCGTCATCCATCGCATCGAGCATTGATGCCGACGCCATTGCTAATGTTTGAAAGTTTTTTTTAAAATCATTTTTATTTATTAATCATTTTAATTTCTAAAACAATGAGAATAGTATCAATGAGCGGTGCTCTGCGCGAGCACGTAGGGAAAAAGGATGCTAAGGCTTTGCGTCGTGAGGACAAGGTGCCTTGCGTTATGTACGGCAAGAATGAGCAGATCGCTTTCAGCGTTGCCCAGACTGCCTTCGACCGCATCATCTTCAACCCGGAACCTTGCTTTGTCGAAATCGACATCAACGGCACCAAGCACAGCGCTATGCTGAAGGACATCGAGTTCCACCCTGTGACCGACATCGTCTATCACGCTGATTTCTATGAGCTGAGCGACGACAAGCCCATCGTTATGTCCATCCCCGTCCACACCTGTGGTACCTCGGTTGGAGTTATGAAGGGCGGCAAGCTGGCCTACAAGCAGAAACGCCTCAACGTGAAGGCTCTGCCCGCTAATATGCCCAACGAGATTGTTGTTGACATCACCAAGCTCGATGTTGCACAGCGCGTGAAGGTGCAGGACATTCCGACCAACAACTTCGAATTTCTCAACCCCAAGAGCAGCGAGGTGCTTGTCGTCAACAGCACCCGTGCTTCCGCTACTGCCGATACCGAGGCTGCAGCTGAATAAATGCTTGATTGAGTTCGCAATGGAGAGTCGCGACAGCATCGTCGCGACTCTTTTTGTCAACGGGCTATGAGGCAATATCTGCTTTTCGACCTCGACCGCACGCTGTGGGACTTCGACGGCAATGCCGAGCGGACCTACCGCGCTATGTTCGACAGTTTCGGACTGAAGGCCTTGTGCGGTGTCGGCTTCGAGACTTTCCACGAGCACTACCGTATCATCAACGATGCCCTGTGGGAGGCCTATCGCAACGGCACTATCAGCAAGGAGATGCTGTCGCTGCGCCGTTTTTCGCTTACGTTGGCCGATTTCGGATGCGATGCCGAGTCGGCCGAGATTGTGCGCCTGTCGCGCAAGATGAGCGACTACTACGTCGTCGAGGGGATGCGCCAGACGGGCCTTATGCCTGGAGCCCGCGAGCTGCTGGACTGGCTTGCCAAAAGGCGCGACCGCTATTGCCTGGCTGTGATAACCAACGGCTTTTCGGAAGCGCAGCTTCCCAAGATGAAGAGTTCGGGAATCGACCGCTATTTTGATTATTTCTTTCTTTCGGAAGACATTGGCTTTATGAAGCCCGACCGGCGTTTCTTCGAGGCTGCGCTGAGGCGTATGGGCGTCGGTGCCGAACGGTGCCTTGTCGTCGGCGACGACTACAAGGTTGACATCGCTGGCGCTATGGCTGTCGGCATACCGCAGGTGTGGTACAACCCCAAGGCTATTGCCTTGGCCGACGCGGCCCTTCCGCCAACCTACGAGGTCAGGCATCTGGCCGAAGTGAAAGATATCTTTGAAACGAGGATTGTTTTACCATAGGGCACATCTATTAATATTAAACTACGAATCAAACGAATTTTTAGAGGTTACCCATAATTAATTTGGAATATGCATAAATCTGGTTTTGTTAATATTATCGGCAATCCCAATGTTGGGAAGTCAACCTTGATGAACGCCCTGGTGGGCGAAAAGCTTTCGATCATCACCAGCAAGGCGCAGACCACACGCCATCGCATTATGGGCATCGTCAACGGCGATGATTTCCAAATTGTCTACACCGACACGCCGGGCATCGTCAACCCGCACTACAAGCTTCACGAGCAGATGATGGGTTTCGTCGGCAGCGCCATTCAGGATGCCGACCTTTTTCTGCTGGTCACCGAGGTTGGCGAGACGCTGAAGAACCAGCAGGTGCTGCAGCGCGTCATAGCATCGGACATTCCCGTGATACTGGTCATAAATAAGATAGACCTTTCGGACCAGGCTACAATCCAGGCCAAGATAGCCTACTGGCAGGAGCAGATTCCGCGCGCCATAGTGGTACCCTGCTCGGCCACCGAGGGGTTCAACGTCAATACCATCTTTGACCATATTATGGCTCTGCTGCCCGAAAATCCGCCCTATTTCCCCAAGGATGAGCTGACAGACCGTTCGATGCGTTTCTTTGTTTCGGAGATTGTGCGCGAGAAGATATTGCTGCTCTACGACAAGGAGATACCCTACAGCAGCGAGGTGGCCGTGGAAAGCTACCGTGAAGGGGAGGGGATGGACCGCATTTCGGCAGTCATCTTTGTGGAGCGCGAAAGCCAGAAGGCCATCCTCATAGGCCATCAGGGCAAGTCGATCAAGAAGCTCGGCATCGAAGCGCGCAAGGACATCGAGGAGTTCACCGGCAAGAAGTGCTATCTGGAACTGCGCATCAAGGTGCTGAAGGACTGGCGCAACAGCGACCGCGCCCTGCGCCAGTTTGGCTACGAGTGCGAGTGACCTGACAAGACAGAGAAAAAGGCAGGGATGGTCGTCGACCGTCCCTGCCTTTTTTTGTTTGGCTGTAGGTCAGCCAGGCTTCGGCAATATATGTCTGTTAGAAATACTCTATTTCGCGGGTCACGATGTGCTGCATAACAGGGTCGCCGTCCTGCAGTTCGCTTTCGGTGCGGCGGGTCCAGTTGCCGTTGCTGTCGTATTCGTACTGGAAGATAGTGACATACATCTCGGGCTCGGCCTCGCTATAGTCGTAGAGGGTCTGCGAAACGGGTTCGTTGTTTTCGTCGTATTCGTAGCGCCATTCCTGCATTTTCTTGCCGTTGCGGTCGAAGACGACCTTCTTGTCGACATTGTTGCCGACGTATGTGAACACTTCGCGCTTGTAGATGTTGCCGGCGGCATCGTTGAGCGAGCGCTGTACGAGGCGGCCCTGAGCGTCGAAGCGTACCAGCGTGCGGCTCTCGATTTGGCGGTCCACATCTTCAACCCACATCTCTTTCAGAGTGTTCTGCGCATCGTAGGAGTAGTAGGTGCGGCCAATGACGTTGTCGTTGTTGTCCACAATCTGTTCGACGGTTGTGAGGCCGAATCCGTCGTGTTTGAAGCGCGAGCGGAATATGACGTCGGCCTCGGGGGTGACGTAGGTCATGGTCTTGCGCCAGCCTTTGCTGTTGTATGCCGTTTCGAGGCGTTCGAGGATATCGCCTTCAGAGGTGACGCCTTGGAAGTCGGTGCGAGCCTCGTAGGTGATTTTTGTCACGTTTTTGACTTTGCCGTGCAGGCCGTCGATGGCAACGTCGTTGGCTGGTTTTTGTGCGCTGAGCGTTGCGGCCAGGCTTGCAAAAATGGCGAATGTGAAGAGTGTTTTTATTTTCATATCGAGGTGATTCTGTTGTTGTTGTGAGTCTGGTTTACTTATTTTCCGATGGTTTCTTCAAAGGCAAAATTACGAAAGTTAGGCGAATTGGCAAAATTTTCGTATTTTTGCAAAATCAATCTGATAACGGATGAGTACGCAAAATATTATATTGTTGTGTTTTATTTTATACACGGCATTGCTTTTTTTTGTGATGTGGCTCACATCGCGACGTTCGTCGGGCAATGACGCCTTTTTCCGTGCGGGCCGCAAATCGCCGTGGCCGGTGGTGGCCTATGGTATGCTTGGCGCGTCGCTGTCTGGCGTTACGTTTATGTCCGTTCCTGGCGGTGTCTACTATGGGGCGTTCACATATATGCCGCTGGTGTTCGGCTATGTGATAGGCTATTTTGTCATCGCTTTCCTGTTGCTGCCGCTCTATTACAGGCTGAACCTGACATCGATATACTCCTATCTCGACCAGCGTTTTGGCGGCACTTCCGAGCGGACGGGAGCCATCTTTTTCATCCTGTCGCGCCTGCTGGGCTCGGCGTTGCGTATGTATCTGGTAGTCTTTGTCCTGTATGAGCTCGTCTTTGTCAACTGGGGCATTCCGTTTTGGATTCCTGCCGTGGTGTTTATAGCGCTGATACTGCTCTATACCTTTCGTGGAGGTCTGAAGACCGTGGTGTGGACCGACACGCTGCAGACCACATTCCTGCTGCTGGCGGCGATTGCAACGGTGGTTGTGGTGCTCAAGAATTTGGGTATGAGCATTCCCGAACTGTTGAGTGCCAGTAGCGACGAGGGCTATACGCGCATTTGGGAAACGGATATAAACCATCCGAAATACTATTGGAAACAGATTGTTTCGGGTGCGTTCATTACCATCGCTATGACCGGCCTGGATCAGGATATGATGCAGAAGAATCTGACTTGCAAGTCGCTGCGTGATGCGCAGAAGAACGTCATTACCTCCAGTTTCCTCTTCATCATCGTCAATCTTATCTTCTTGACCCTGGGTGCAGCCTTGGTCTATTACGGCACGCATACTCCTGGTTTCGAGATGCCTGTGGGTGCCGACGGGCGTGTGCTTGGCGACAAGATATATCCGGCCATTGCCCAGTCGCTTGGCGGATTCACGCTGGTGTGCTTTGTGTTGGGGATGGTGGCTGCGGGCTACAGTAGCGCCGACGGCACGCTGACGGCTTTGACGACCACCTTCTGCTATGACTTTATGCACTTCGACAAGCGCAAGGATATGAGCGAGGCAAGCCAGGTGCGCTACCGCAAACTGGTACACGTCGGTTTTGCGCTGCTCTATCTGCTGGTAATCATCGCTTTCAGGCCTTTCCACAACGACTCGCTTATCAATATCCTTTTTGATATAGCAGGCTACACCTACGGCCCGTTGCTGGGTCTTTATGCCTTTGGCTTGTTCACCAAGCGAAGCGTGCGCGACCGCTGGGTGCCCGTTATCGCGCTGGCAAGTCCTGTGGCGTGCTATCTGCTGAAAATCTATTCCGCGCAGCTTTTCGGTGGCTACCAGCTTGGCTTTGAGCTGCTGTTGCTCAACGGACTGCTGACGTTTGCCGGTCTGTTGGCGATAAGCAGGAAGAAAGATGTTTATGTTAATGAGAATCAAGAATCAAAATGAATAAATTTAAAGTTATAGCAATGCTGGGTCTTGTGGCTCTTTTTTCGGCCTGCAGCCAGTATAAGGTTTATTCGGTCAAGGACAGCCCTTCGCTGCCCGTGGGTGGCGGCATACTCTATGCGCTGCCAAAGACACAACTATGCGTCGAAGTCACCGTCCAGCGCCGCGACCTTTCGCAAGCACCCTACAGCCAGTATGCCGCCGACTATCTGGGCGTGGACGAGTCGTATGTCGATACCGCCTTCCGGTTGGTGGGAATCGATGTGAAAGGTGTAAATGTCGCCGACCCCGACAACTATTATTATATTCAGGTGAACCGTGGTACCGTCACCGTCGACGATCGCCACCTGCTGCTGGCCGTCGGAACGGAAAGCAACGAGCAGAAGGTGGAAAATGCGGAGCGGAAAGCCGAAAACGGTGGGCGGAAAGCGCAGCCAACGGCGGAATACAATCTTTACGACCGTATCGACACCTTCTACACCCGCTACGACCAGCCCGAGCGTCCGTCGATGCTTTCGTCGCGTAAGGATGTGCGAAGCGTCAAGCAGCGTGCCGCCGCCGCCGCCGAACGGCTGGAAGAGGTCCAGAGCAAGCAACAGGAACTGCTGAACGGCGAATACGAGGGCTCCTATTCTGCTGAGGCTGTGAAATATCTGTATGCCCATCTGCACAAGCAGGAGGAGGAACTTATAGCGCTGTTCTGCGGCGAAGTGAAGAGCGAGACGGTTAAGTTCTATGTCGAACCCCAGCTGCGCCGCAACGAGGATATGTGCGACACTCTGATATGGTTCTCTCCGCAATACGGTTTTATTGGAAATCCTGACCGTCTGCCCAATGACGCCTTCCCGCTCATCTGCAGCGTGAGCGGCGACAACGAGATGCGACAGGCCAATCGTTTTGTCAAATACCACACTTCGGGCTATACCCAGAACAGCAGCAGCGGGCGTACAGGTACCGCCGCCGCCAAATTCCGCCGCCGCAAGGGGTTCCGCTATCGTATCCCATCGATGGCAACCGTCGAGGTCACGACGCCAGCCTACTCCGTCAGTCGCCAGATTCCGCTCTCACAGCTGGGACCTATCGTCGAACTGCCGCGCCGTCGCATCAAAGCAGTTTTCGATGCTCAAACGCTTGACCTCAGAGAACTGGACAGAAGATGAACGTTAAGCTGAAAAACGAAACAACGGTCAACATTTTATTACAAGACCCTCTAAAATCCCTAATCACTACATTTCTAAAATGGACTTCAACGTATTAGTGCTCGGTTCGGGAGCGGCGACCCCAACGTTCGCGCGTCATTGCAGTGCCCAGATTGTCAACATCTGCGGCACGCGTCTGCTTGTCGACTGCGGCGAAGCCACCCAGACCCAGCTGCGACAATATCATCAGAAAATACAGGCAATCAAGACCATCTTCATATCGCACCTGCACGGCGACCACTTCTTCGGACTTCCGGGTCTGCTCTCGACGATGCACCTGTGCGGTCGCCAGGACCCCCTGACGGTCTATGCTCCCACAGGCGCGCGGCAGGCACTCGAACTTCTATTCCAGGTGTCGGCCACCAATATCGACTACGAACTGCAGATCATCGACATAGATGTCAACGAACCCACAGTCATCCATCAGGGCAAGGGCTTCCGCGTCACAGCCTTCCCGCTACGCCACTCGATGCCTACCTATGGCTTTATTTTCGAAGAGGAAACACCTCTGCTGAATCTCCGCGCCAATATGCGCGAACGCTACGAAATGACCAATGACGACTGCATCCACGTCAAGCAGGGTGAAGATCTCCTGCTGGCCGACGGCACCGTCATCCCTAATAGCGAACTGACCCTGCCGCGCCGACTGCCGCGCCGCTATGCCTACTGCTGCGACACCGCCTTCGACGAAAGCCTTGTTCCCATCGTTGCCGGTGCCGACCTGCTCTGTATGGAAAGTACTTTCGACACAGCCTTTGAGGCAATGGCCGAAGAACGCTGTCATTGCACCGCTGCCCAGGCCGCTACAATTGCAGCGCGCGCCGAGGTTGGACAGCTGCTGCTTACACACTTCTCGGCCCGCTACCGCGAAATCGAGCAGCTCCTCGCCGAAGCCCAGGCTGTCTTCCCGCAAACCATCTGCGCAGCCGACGGCGGCCGATATTATATAGCCTACAAGAAATAAGGAGAACGAAAAAGAAATGTCCGAATTACTGTTACAACTTAATGAAGCCCAGCGCGAAGCCGCAGCCTGCACCGAAGGTCCCGTGATGATCATCGCAGGGGCAGGAAGCGGCAAGACACGCACGCTGACCTACCGCATTGCTCACCTTGTCGAAAAGGGCGTGGACCCCTTCAACATCCTCGCACTAACTTTCACCAACAAGGCCGCTGGCGAAATGAAAGAACGTATTATGAGTCTCGTCGGCAGCGAAGCGCGCAACCTGTGGATGGGCACCTTCCACTCCATTTTTGCCCGCATCCTGCGCAGCGAGGCCGACAAGCTGGGATATATACGCACGTTTACGATATATGATACCGACGATAGTAAATCGGCTGTGAACCAGATAGTCAAGAACCTGAATCTGGATAAGAAGGTCTACAGCGCTGGCTATGTGATGAGCCGTATCTCTATGGCCAAAAGCAGCCTGATAGGCCCCGAAGACTATTGCGCCAATCCCGAAATACAGCAGACCGACCAGACAGCCCACAAGCCGATGATCGGCGAAATCTACAAACTCTACAACAAACGCCTGCGCAACGCGATGGCGATGGACTTTGACGACCTGCTCTTCAATACCAACATTCTGCTGCGCGACTTCCCCGATGTACTGCTCAAGTATCAGAACCGCTTCCGCTACATCCTTGTCGACGAGTACCAGGACACCAACTACGCCCAATACCTTATCGTCAAAAAACTGGCAGCTCGCTACCAGAACATCTGCGTTGTGGGCGACGATGCCCAGAGCATCTACGCCTTCCGCGGTGCCAACATACAGAACATCTTCAATTTCAAGCGCGACTATCCTGGTGTACACCTCTTCAAGCTCGAGCAGAACTATCGCAGTACCAAGAATATCGTCAACGCCGCCAACTCTATCATCTCTAATAATAAAGAACAGATACAAAAAGAGATATGGACCGACAACGGCACCGGCAACCTCATCAACATTCTGCAATGCAGCGACGAGCGCGACGAGGGCACGAAGGTGTGCGAATCGATACTCGAAAGTCATCTGGGCGACAACCGTCCGTTCCGCGACTTCGCCATCCTTTACCGCACTAATATCCAGAGCCGTGCCATCGAAGAGGCTTTGCGACGACAGAACATCCCTTACCGCATCTATGCCGGCATATCGTTCTACGGCCGCAAGGAAATCAAGGATGCGTTGGCCTACCTGCGCCTTGTGGTCAACAACTACGACGACGAGTCGCTGGTCAGAATCATCAACCTGCCGGCCCGTGGCATCGGAAACACCACCGTCGACCGTCTGCGTTTGGCTGCCGCCGACAACGACATCAGCATCTGGACGGTGATGGAAAACCTGCCCAGCTTCGGACTTGGCATCAACAGCGGAGTGATGAACAAGATTGGCGAGTTTATGACGATGATCAAGCTCTTCTCGGCTCACGTCTACGACACCAGCGCCTACGAGCTCGCCAAGCGAATCATCAACGCCTCTGGCCTTATTACAATGTTGCGCAACGATGACGACCCCGACAATGCAAACCGCATCGAGAACATCGAAGAGCTCGTCAACGGCATACAGGAATATTGCGAGCGCGAGGATGACATAACCCCGGGTGGTGATATTGAAGACCAAAACGAAGACGATAACGAAAACCAAAACGAAGACGAAAACGAAAAGGGGCCGCAGCTGAAGACGCTCGATATGTTTCTGCAGCAAGTACTGCTGCTGACCTCGGAGGACAAGGACGACGACAAGGATGCCGACAAGGTGTCGCTGATGACCATCCACGCCGCCAAAGGTCTCGAGTTCCCCTACGTCTACGTCGTCGGTATGGAAGAAAACCTCTTCCCGTCGATGCTCTCCATCACCTCGCGCCAGGACCTCGAAGAGGAGCGCCGCCTCTTCTACGTCGCCGTGACGCGCGCCGAAGTGCAGCTCACACTCAGCTACGCACAGATGCGCTTCCAGTACGGCAACACCAGCTATCAGGAATTGAGCCGTTTCGTAACCGAAATCGACCCGCATTACCTGCTGATGCCGCGCCGCCAGTCGGCTTTCCCCAAGCCCGGTACATTTCCCAAGGCGGCATCCTTTGGTCGACGCCCGGCCTCGTCATCCGCTTCGACGCCGGCCACGCCGTTCAAGAAGAAAGAACCAGCCAAGCCCACTTCGCCATTCACCGTCCCCAAGGGGCCCACCGCGGGCAACAGTCCTGCCGAAATAGCTGCCATCCAGGTCGGACAGACGGTCTTTCACGTCAAGTTCGGCACCGGCAAGGTGCAGGCCATCGAAGGAAGCGGCGACAGCCGCAAAGCCATCGTCTTCTTCGACGGGGTGGGAGAGAAGCAGCTGATGCTCAAATTCGCCAAACTAACTATCGTAGAGTGACTCAGGGCCGAAAACAGGGATAAGCCTTTGCCGTCCGTGTTTCGGGCAGAGCATAAAAAAAAGAGACCCCGATGGAGTCTCTTTTTTTCTATTCTGGCATTAGAACCAGAGTCTTGGACAGATGCTTATTTCTTTTTGCCTTTCTTGGCGGGAGTAGCCTTGGCGTTGCTGTCCTCGATGCCGAGTTTGGCCTTGATGGCGGCGGGGATGGCATCCTTGTGGACCAGGATGTTCATAGTCTTGTAGCGCACAAATGCCTTCGAGGCATAGAACATACCGTGATAGTCGCCATAGTCGCCCCAGCTGTTCTTGACCATATAGTACTCGTTGCCCATCTGGTCCTTGGCCTTGCCGTAGATCAGCATACCGTGGTCGTCGGTGGTCTCCCAGTTGTCGTAGGCTTCCTGACGCTCCTCCTGGCTGACCCAGCGCTGCGGTGTGGGGTGCTTGGCGGCCTCGTCCTCAAGGTCTTTGGCCTTCATACCGCTCCATTTGGCCTGGTCGCTGCCGATGCTCGACTTGACCTCGGTGGCGGGCAGGACGCAGAAACCCTTGCGGACACCCATACGGAACCCCTTCTCGCTGACGTCGCTGCCCCAGGCGATGGGATAGCCGTTGTCGATGGCATAGTCGAAGATTTCCATAAACTCGTCCAGCGGCACATTGTAGCTCAGACCCCAGCGCCAGTTGTCCTGAATCTCGAGAACAAACTGCTCGTAGAAAGGATGATGCGTGTAGCTGGTGATGCTTACATAGTCGTCGGCGTTCAGGCCGGTGCTCTCATAGAAGCTCTTGGGGGTGTACTTCACACCGTTGTAGGTGAACTCCTTCGGGCAGGTGCCGAGGTAGATGTCGTGGACTGCCTGGATGGCCTTGAGGCACAGCAGTTCGTGGTCCTTGTTGCGCTGCAGCTTGCTCTGTTTGCCCTTGGCAACGGCGGCAACCATTGCGTCGGTCAGGGCGCTCAGCTCGCTGTGGTCGCTCAAAGTGTCGCCGTAGGCGGCACCGGGACGCATCTCGCTTTCGGGAATCAGGCCGAAAGTCTTCATACCGTAAATCACGTCGCCGAAGGCACCACCCTGGCTGAAGCTAACGTCGCCGTGGGTGCGGATGGCGGCCATTGCGCGGTCGCGATAGGTGTTGCTGACGATGTACATCTCGCTGAAGTCGTATTCGGGCTTGCCCATACGAAGCAGCTCGGCCTCGATGAATGCCAGGCCGCTGTAGCACCAGCACGTGCCGGCCTTGTTTTGGTCTTTTACGCTGGTGACGGGCAGTTCCTTGCTGACGGTGAACTTGTAGCCTTCGTCATCTGTTTTTTCTTCCGTCTTTTGGGCGAAAACGGTGGCGCTGATAGCAACAGCACCGAGGATTGCAAAAATTTTCTTCATTGGCTTATAGGTGTTTATTATTTTTTGAATGATTTTATTTTGCGTTGCAAATTTACGTTTTTTTCTTGAAATCAAATCTCACTTCTCCGTTCTCGCACTATTCCTCGGGGGCGAACATCGGGTCCCAGGCGGGCAGCATAATGGGCTTCTGGCTCAGCAGGGCGCGGATGTTGGCGGGGATGTACTTCTCCTCGAGCACCACGCGGAACATATATTCGTTGAACCAGTCGTTGCTCATAATCAGGTTGCCCTGGTAGCCGTAGTTGGGGCCCCAGCTGTTCTCGACCATCCACTTCAGGGGCTTGCCATCCTTGTCGAGGTCGACGGCGCAGAGCGTCATAGCGTGGCTCGAGCCGCTGGCAAAGGTGCTGACCCTCTGTTTCTTGTCCATTCCGAAGGTGGTGCCCATCAGCGAACCGTAGTCGTAGTTGTTGGGGTCCATAAAGCCCTTATCGCGGTCGAGGAATTTTCCCACGTCGCAGCTGAAGTACATCATCGTGCTGTCCTTGATCGAGGCGATGCACATCGGTGCTATCTCGTTCATAGGCAGGTTGATGTAGCGCCAGTTTTGGCCGTCGTAGACGTGGCGGTCGTACTGGATTTCGTATACCTTATAGTATTCGCGCGTGGGGTCGTTCATAACCATATAGTACTTCGAGAAGTCGGTTTTGGCATATTTCTCGTAGAACGACATCGGCGTGTAGTGCTCCGTGCTGACCACCTCGCCCTTGGCGTTGCGGTGGGTCCAGTCGAACTCGGCCGGCGGCTCGCCCATCGTCAGGGCCAGCATACGGTAGATAGTGCCGAGCATCTCGGTCTTGCGGCTTTCCAGCTTGGCGGGGGTGGTGCCTTTGGCGGCGGCCATTTCGCGCAGCTCAAGTCCAAATTCGCGCAGCTTCAGGCTCAGCAGGTTGCTGATGCTCGATGTGTTGTTGGTGTTGTAGGTCTCGGGCATAACGTCGCTGGGCACCAGGCCGTACTTGTCCACCAGGTTGGCGATGCCGGTAAACTGGCCGCCGTCGCCGATGGGGTTCTTGAACAGCCACTCCACTTCCTGGTCGGTCATCGGTTTCTTGTAGGTGTCGATGATGGCCTGCAGGAAGAGGTTGCTCTTCTCAAGCTGGTCGTAGAAGAAGGTGTAGGCCTGCGAAAACTGGAAGTCGGCAGGCAGGTTGTGCTGGCGGATGGCCTTGTTGCGCATCACGTTCATACCGGTGAACATCCAGCAGCGGCCGCTCGACTTCTGGTCGGTGACGGCCTTGCTGACCACGCGGTTGCTGAAGTGCGAGTCGAACTTGGTGGCGTTCTCGTAGTTCATAGCCAGCTTCTGCGGGCTCTGGTTGACGAGGATGTTGCGCATAGCCTTGTCGCTGGCGGTGCCGCCGTAGGATTTCTTGATTTGCTGCATCATTTCGGTTGTGATGCCGCCGTTCGATTCGGCCTGAGCCGTTTTGTCTTTCTGGGCTGCTGCCGTGCCGCTCAGGGCAAGGCACAATGCGGCCGAGACAATGAGTTTATATTGTTTCATATTGCTTATTGTTTTATTTTCAAGTCTTTAATATCGATTTGGCCTCTTCTTGGGCCTTCCAAATCGTCTGCAAAGTTACAAAAAAAACTTTAATTGCGAGCCTTTGTCGCTGATTTTTCGCCATAGGTCTGGAAATAAACAATTTACAGCGCTTGTTCGTGACAGTTCAATTTTTGTTGCAAAACGCTCTCCGGGCCCTCAAAAACGGGTTTTGTAAAGTGCTGCAAAACAGGACCATCTTCTTATCAAAGTTCACCCAAACTCTTACCAAATTTTTACCAAGTTCGACCCCAGTAGAAGATGACTGGGCTTTGGTCGGGATTTGTCGGCTTTTTGGTTTGGGGAAGACCCAGTTTCGCTTCGGACGGTTTGGGGTTATTCCCTTGCTGTTTCTTCGGCTGGGCGGATGGTGTTTCTTCGGCAATGCAACACGCCCCGCCTCGGGACGGGGTGTGTCGCACTGCTGAAAAATGTGCATTGCCCGCTTTTTTGCAAAGCAGCAAGAAAATCAGTTGAAAGCTGATAATCAGTTGATGTATAATGAGTGACCTGTGATACGGGCAAGTTCGTGTCACAGGTCACTATTCACTAATCGCCATTCACAAGTCGCTATTCTAATTTTTTGTGGCGCAGTGCGGGCAGATGCCCTTGACGATGTATTCGGTTTCTTCAGGGATAAAGCCCTCAGGCAGAGGCACCGACGGGATGACGGTGTCGGCAAGGCAGATGGTTTGGTGGCAGATGCGGCAGGCGAGGTGGACGTGCCCCTGGCAGCGTCGGGTGTCGTCCTGATGGCAGGTGCAGTATTTCTGTGTGCCGCTGCCGTCGTCGACGTTGTGCAGCAGGTGTGCGTCGCTGAAGAGGGTCAGGGTGCGGAACAGGGTGCTGCGGTCGACGGTGGGCATAGCGTCCTCGAGGTCGGCAAGGCTGAATACGCCTGAGAACGATGATTTTATCTTCCGCCAAATCATCAGGCGTATGGCGGTTATGTGTATTCCTGCTTTTTGCAGCGTTTCTTCGTCGGTTGTCATTTTTAATTAATGCGTTAATGCGTTAGTGTGATAATGCATTAGTGGCTGACGCGTTCGTGTCACAGGTCACAGGTCACTATTCACAATTCACTATTCACTATTCACTATTCACAATTCACTACCCCATAACGTCACTCTTTCATTTTTAGTGTGCGCATTGCGTTGAGGACGGCGATGACGGTGACTCCGACGTCGGCGAAGACGGCCATCCACATCGTGGCAATGCCGAAGGCGGCAAGCAGCAGCACCAGCAGTTTTATGCCGATGGCGAAGACGACGTTCTGGCGAGCGATGCGCAGTGTGCGCCGTGCAATGCGGATGGCGAGGGCCACCTTGGTGGGGTTGTCGTCCATCAGTACTACGTCGGCGGCTTCGATGGCGGCGTCGCTGCCCAGGCCGCCCATAGCGATGCCGATGTCGGCCATTGCCAGCACGGGCGCGTCGTTGATGCCGTCGCCGACGAAGGCGGTGGCTTCACAGCTCCGTTCACCGCTTATGCGCTTCATCCACAGGACTTTTTCTTCGGGCATCAGGCGGCTGTGGTGCTCGTCGATATGCAGCTGACGGGCAACGTCGGCGGCCACCTCTTCGCTGTCGCCGGTCAGCATCACGGTGCGGCTTATGCCCAGTTGGCGCAGCTGGCCGATGGCTGCGGCGCTGGTGGCCTTGACGCGGTCGTTGATGACGATGTGGCCTGCATATTGGCCGTCGATGGCGACGTGGATGATGGTGCCCGTGTGGTCGCAGGGGTGCCAGGCGGCACCGATAGCATCCATCATCCGCTCGTTGCCGACGCAGACCGACAGGTCGCCCACGCGGGCCTTAATGCCCTGTCCGGCAATCTCTTCGACGTCGGTCACGCTGCATCCGTCGGTGGCCTCGTCGGGGAAGGCGTCGCGCAGGGCGGCACCGATTGGATGGGTCGAGAAATGCTCGACGTGGGCTGCCAGGTGCAGCAGATGGCGCTCGTCGCAACTTTCAGGATGTATGGCCGTTACGGCAAACTGGCCGTGGGTCAGCGTGCCGGTCTTGTCGAAGACGACGGTGTCGACTTTCGACAGCAGGTCGATGTAGTTGGAACCCTTGACGAGGATGCCTTTGCGCGAGGCTCCGCCTATGGCGCCAAAGAAGGTGAGGGGGACGCTGATGACGAGGGCGCAGGGGCAGCTGACGACGAGGAACATCAGGGCGCGGTAGAGCCAGGTAGGGAACGCTAACGAAAACGAGGACGAAAACAGCGGCGGGATGATGGCCAGCGCAATGGCGGCAAAGACGACGACGGGGGTGTAGATGCGTGCAAAGCGGGTGATGAAAGCCTCGCTGTGCGACTTGTGTTCGGCTGCATCCTCGACCAGGCCGATGATGCGCGACACGGTGCTTTCGCCGTAGGACTTGGTGACGCGCGCCGTCACCACGCCGCTGATATTGATGCATCCCGACAGGAGCTCGTCGTCGGGGCCGACGTCGCGCGGCAGGCTTTCGCCGGTGAGGGCAACGGTGTTGAGCGATGTGGTGCCGACGGTGATGACGGCATCGAGCGGCACTTTCTCGCCGGGACGGACGATGATGGTTTCGCCGATGGCAACCTCGTCGGGGCTGACGGTCAGTTCTTTGCCGTCGCGGACTACGGTGGCGGTGTCGGGCTTCAGCTCGAGGAGGTGCTCGATGCTCTTGCGGCTGCGTCCCTCGGCGATGCCTTCAAAGAGCTCGCCGACCTGGAAGAAGAGCATCACGAAGACGGCTTCGGGGAACTGCGTCTCGGCTCCAGGCAGAAACCCAATGCAAAGCGCGCCGATGGTGGCGACGGCCATTAGGAAATGCTCGTCGAAGGCCTCGCCGTGCAGGATGCCTTCGGCGGCCTCCTTGAGGGTGTCGAAGCCCACGACGAGATAGGGTATAAGATAGATTAATAGCAACTGCCAGGCGGCGAGGCTGGTGTTGTGCTCGATTAAGACGGCAACGGCCAGCAGCACTGCGGCGGCGATAATCTTTATTAATGATTTCTTGGGCGATTCGTCGTGCTCGTGGTGATGCTCGTGCCCTTCGTGGTGATGCTCGTGTTCGTGGCAGTGGCAGTGGCAATGCTTGTCGTGGTGCTCGTTGTGCGGGTTTTCGCAGGAGCAATGTTTGTGCTTATGGTTGTGATTATAAGACATATCTTTGTGCTTTTATTCGTTCGTTTCTGAATGCAAAGATACGACTGGTTTTCTGCAACCGGGTTGCAAATATCGTAGGATGCACCTTGTCTTGCGCTGAAAAAAGTTGACACAAAAGTCAACAAAATGAAGACACGAGAA
>R20__coassemble_719_pt1 | contig 22788 bp, 13 predicted proteins | sample R20__metabat2_low_PE_005 | metagenome-assembled genome bin R20 | reverse complement strand
GGAGATTCAAGATATCCGGTGAATCGCCTTTGTGCACTGGCCGGTGTGACAAGACAGGCCTTTTACAAGCGTGACGAGGACGCGCTGCTGGCGCGACTCGCCATCGAGCAGTTCGTGGTGCAGTATGTGCTGGAAGTGAGGGTGAAAGACCCGAAGATAGGAATGGACAAGCTGTGGCGGATGTACAGCGCAAAGTTTCCCGAGGAATATCGCGTAGGGCGCGACGTGTTCCGCAGCATCCTGCACGAGCGCGGGCTGAACCTGCGCCGCCGTCCCCGTGCGACCCGCACGACCGATTCCCGCCACAACATGCCGACCTACCCGAACCTCGTCAAGAGCGTAATCCCCATGCGGCCCAACCATATATGGGTCAGCGACATCACCTACATCGAGATACAAGGCCCCCGCACGCCATCAGGCTGCCGCTTCGTGTTCTTGACCATCGTTATGGACGCCTACAGCAAGCGCATCCTGGGCTGGTACGTGGCCCCGACGCTGGAGGCCTCCTACAGCATCAAGGCGCTGGAGACGGCCATAAAGACCCTGCCCGAAGGCTTCGGCGACACCCTCATACACCACTCCGACCGCGGCACACAATACGCCAGTGCGGCGTACATCAAGGTGCTCAACGCCAACAACATCATTCCCAGTATGACCGAGGACGGCAATCCGAAGGACAACGCGATGGCCGAGCGCATCAACAGCACCGTCAAGAACGAGCTGCTGCACGGGAAGACATTCACAGGCATAAAGCATGTCGCTGACGCCGTGGGCAATGCGGTGAAATTCTACAACGAGGAGAGACCCCACAGCAGCATAGATATGTACACACCTGAGGAGGCGCATCAGATGCAGGGCGAACTCAAGAAACACTGGCACTCCTACCGGGACGACGCCATCAAGAACCTGCAAAATATTGCCGTATGAAAGAAAAGCTGTATATTTGTCTTCGCAAACCAAAGCGACGGCGACAGTACCTGAGCAAACAATCACGTTTGTTATCAATTCATTGGGGCATCGAACCCCAATGAATTGAGGCAAACCAAAAGCTCTAGTCCTTGATCAGAGTAAACCGTTTTCAGTCGCAACCGCGGGCGACTGACAACAAAAAACAGTCGATAATTATTAACCCGTCAACTGGATCCAGTCGCAGGACACAAAAGTGACAACCTAAATCAGCAAATTACAGTTCTACCATTTTAAATGGTTAAACGATGGTCGAACGATGGTTGAACAATGGTCGAACGATGGTCGAAAGGGCTGTGCCGGTGGCTTGCTGATGGAAGGGGCTTAGCGGTGTTTCAAAGCACGTCGGCGATGAGGAAGATGCTGCCTGTGACGAGGACGAGGTCGTCGGGGTCGGCGTTGCGGCGGGCATCGGCGATGGCATCATTGACATTCTTGAAGGCTTGGCCGTCGATGCCCAATGCCTTTGCGGCCTGCTGCAGTTCGCCGACGGGCAGGGCGCGCTGCACGCTGGGCTGGCTGAAGCGCCAGATGGGTTCTTGCCTGATGTGCTCGGCGTTGAGCTGCGAATGCAGATAGGAAAGGATCTTATTGTAGTCCTTGTCGCCAACGCAGCCGTAGATGATGTGCAGCCGCTTGAAGTCCAAACCTACCAGACCGAGCATCATTGCGTTGATGCCGTCGAAGTTGTGGGCTGTTTCGCAGATGGTCAATGGCTGGTGACCGACAATTTGCCAGCGTCCCATCAGGTGGGTGTTGTCGACCACGCGATCCAGTCCACGGCGGAAGGCTGTGCTGCCGATTTGCAGCACCGTGGTTTCGCGCAGCTGCTGTACGGCTTCGCAGACGGTGGCGATGTTCCACATCTGGTAGGGCCCGATGAGGCCCGAGGTGAAGTCGAGGACAAGCCCCGATGCGGGGTCTGCTATGTACTGGCCGTCGTGTTCCAGCTGGAAAAGCATCCGCTCGCCGTCGAAGCGCCAGTTTGGGTCGACGTGCCAGTGCTTGTCGGCGAAGGTGATGGGGCTGTGGCGCTCGGCGGCGATGCGTTCGAAAATGGGTTGCGTTTCGGGCTGTGTCTGTCCTACGACGACGGGGATGCCGGGTTTGATGATGCCGGCCTTCTCGGCGGCAATTTTTTCGAGCGTGTCGCCAAGGAACTGCGTGTGGTCCAGACCGATATTGGTGATGACGCTGAGCAGGGGGGTGATGACGTTGGTCGAGTCGAGGCGGCCGCCCATACCCACTTCGATGACGGCGATGTCGACCTGCTGGTTGCGGAAGTAGTCGAAGGCCAGTCCGACGGTCATCTCGAAGAAGGAGAGCCCCTGGTGTTCAAAGAATTGCTTGTTTTTTTCGACGAAGCGGACCACCTCGTCTTGGGGTATCATTTCGCCGCCGATGCGGATGCGCTCACGGAAGTCGACGAGGTGTGGCGAGGTGTATAGACCCACCTTGTAGCCGGCCTCCTGCAGGATGGAGGCGAGGAAGTGCGAAACGGAGCCTTTGCCGTTGGTGCCGGCGACGTGGATGGAGCGGAAGCCGCGCTCGGGGTGGCCGAGGTGGTCCATCATTGCCTCGGTGTTGACGAGGTCGGCCTTATAGGCTGCTGCACCGATGCGGTGGTAGGCAGGCAGCGCGTTGAACAGATAGTCAAGGGTTTCTTCGTAGGACATTGAGAATTAGTTAATGAGTTAATTTGTTAATTCGTTAGTGCTGACGCGGTTTCCCGCTTTCCGTTCTCCGCTTTCCGCTTTCCGCTTTCCGCTTTCCGCTTTTCAGCGTTTCGTCGGGATGGTATAAGTGAGGCCGAGCATCAGGTTGAAGCGCTGGGCTGGATAGTTGGCCCACAGGTAATAGCGCTGGCAGGTGAGGTTGTCGATGCGGGCAAAGAACGAGAGGGCGCGGCTGTGGATGTATTCGGCCTCGAGGCCAACGCCAAAGTGGGCCGGAAGGGTCTGTGTGACCTGGTTGAGGCCGGTGATGGGATTGGTCTCGCATTCGGCGTCCATCGAGCTGACGAACTGTGTGCGCAGCGTGAAGAGCCATTTGTCTTTATAGTTGAGGTCGACGTCGAAGTGCGCGGTGAAGTCGGGTGTATGGAGCAGGATGACGTTGGTGGGGACGTTGTAGTCGACGTAGTATTTTCCGCCAAGGGTCATCGTTATCATTTCGTCGTTGACGAAGGTGAAGTCGGCTGCCAGGTCGAGGGCGTTGCAGTCCACATAGTATGGCGTAAAGACATTGTTCAGCCTATAGTTCGGGTCGAGCTGGAAGAAGATGGCGTTCTGGCAGAAGCGGTTGTCAATGTTGACGTTGAGTATCAGTTTTTTCGAAAAGTTTATGCGCAGGTATGCGTAGAGGTTGTTTTCGATGGTGGCCTGTGTCTGCGGTGCCGGTGCGACGAAGGGGTTCATCAGGCGTATGCTGTTCCAGTCGTTGGCTATGTAGTTGCCTTTGAATCCCACGGCAAGGCTTATTGCGTTGTTGGCGAACGATTTGGCGACGCTCAGGTCGGGAAACAGGTTGTGCGTTGTCTCGTTGTTGTTGTAGGCGTTGAAGCCCAGCGAGAGGCCTGCGTGGAACTTGAATCCGTTGAAGAGGAAGTCGACGTAGGGGTTGATTTGGAACAGGTTGCTGCTGCTTCTGAGCGAGTCGGGCAGCGGTATGATGGGGATGTAGCCCAGCGGCAGATCGTCGTATGAGGCTGGTGCGTCGGCCTTGTGGCGGAAGCCCTGCCATTTGGTGCGCAGGTAAGCGATGGCCTTGTACTTGCTGAACATCGGGAAGCCGTAGTGGATGTTGGCGTCGAGGTCCATCGAGAACTGCGAGAAGTCGTATCGGCCCCAGAAGTTGGACAGGCCGAGGTTGGCGTCATAGCCCAGCTTGTTGACGTCGGTGTTGAGGCTTTTGGCTCCAAGGTTTAATGCCAGGTTGTTGTAGGCAAAGGCGTAGTCGGAGAAGGAAATGGAGTCGCGCGTGTCGGCCATATCGCTGAAGAGCGTGGAGTCGCTGAAGCCGTAGTAGCGGCCATACTGCCGGTCGAAGGCCAGATTGGCCGAGAAGAGGTGCTTTTTGTTCAGTATGTATTTGCCGAAAAAGTCGAGTTTTGTGACGGCTTCGCGGTCGCGGCCGTAGTGGTCGGGCGAGGGGGTGTTGTCGTCGGCGCGCCCGAAGGTGGTGATGTCGGTATTGTGATAGAAGCGTGCGCCGTAGGCATAGTCGTCTTTGCGTGTCGAGGTGTAGTATAGGTCAACGAGGGGGTTGATATCGGCAAAGCCCGCAAAGTCGTGCCCCAGTCCGAAGCGCAGATAGTTGTTGTAGAGGCGGGTAGGGGAGCCGATGACTTTGGCGGCCTTGATGCCCGACGTCGATGTCAGCGAACTGATGCGGCGCGGCGTGATGCTGTAGGTGAACGTGGGCTGCAGGGTTTCGCTGATGTTGTCGTTCACGGCTGGCGGCACGTTGACCTTCTCGGTGACGCCGTCAAGGACGGGGGTGTAGTCGCCCACGACAATTACCGATTCGTTGTATGACGATTTCACTGTGTCGTTCTGGGCCTGCAGTGTGTTGGGGGCTGTGGCTGCGCCGATCAGCAGCGCTATGGTGCAGGCTATATGGCTGTTTTTTCTCATAAACATTCTTTTTTCAGTGTTCATTCTTCAATTAAAATTGTCGGTGTTTCGGTGTCGGGAGCGGTGCTCTCGCTGCTGGTCTGCTGCTGGCTGTTGAGGGCCTGCAGGTGCTGGCGAGCCTCCATCACTACCTCCTCGTCGGCGTCGCTTTCCACTTCATAGTTCTCGATGATGCTCTGCAGCGTCTGGCGTGCCTGCAGGTCGTTGCCGCGACGGTGGAATATGTCGGCCCAGAGGATGAAACTCTTGGCCAGCCAGTAGTCCGAGCCGGGGTTGTTGACGACGGCTTCGATGATATGCTCGGCACCGTCGAGGTCGTTTTGCTGGAAGCGTATTTCGGCGCGGCGGTAGGCGGCTTCACCCATATAGTCGCCGTTGGCCGAGGAAGTGAGGGCGTTATAGGCATCGAAGGCTTTCGTGCGGTCGTCGGCATAGTAGTAGCTGCGTGCCAGCAGGATTGATGCCTCGTCGCGCTGCTCGGTGGTGGCTTTGGGCTCGGCCAGCAGCTGGGCGGCGCTGATGGCCACATTGCCGGTGTCCTTGAGGGCGTACCAGCACTTCAGTATGCCCATACGTGCCTGAAGGCGCGAGGCGTCGGTCGACGAGACGACGACCAGCGGCACATAGTGGTCGAGTGCCTTGCGGTAGTTGCGCTGCGAGTAGTTGATCGTGGCCGCTTGATACAGACAGTTCTCAGTGTAAGGGTTGTTGCCGCGTTCGGCCACCCATTCGTAGTGGGCCAGCGCCTTGGCCTGCTGGTTGGTACGCGTAAGGGCGTCGGCCAGATAGTAGTGGGCCTTGAGGATGAATAGGCCGTGGGGGAATTTCTGTATGTAGTTGGAGAAGCCTGCAATGGCGTTGTCGTAGTTGCCTGCAAAATAGCGGTTCTCGGCGGCAAGATAGAGCGTGGAATCCTGCTCCACGGCCGACACGGTGCCTTTGGTTGTGCGGCTGACGTATTCGAAATACTCCTCGACGCGGTCCTGTTCTATATATATGTTCTTGATCGACATCAGGGCGTCGCGGGCTTCGTCGGTTCCGGGATACTGGTTCAGCAGCCAGTCGAAGGTTTCGAGGGCCTTGTCGTTGCGTTCGGTGTTGTAGTAGATGAGGCCGATGTTCAGCAGGGCTTGCGGCACGAAGCTGCTTTGCGAGTATTTGTTGACGAAGTTGTTGTAGTACAGCATTGCCATCTCGTTGTTGTCGCAAATCAGGTAGGTGTTGGCGATTTCGAACATTGCCTTGGGCGACAGCGGCGAATTGCTGAATTTCTCGAATATGTAGTTGAGACTGTTCAGCTTTTCGACGTTCTTGCCCTGAGCGCCGTAGCAGAGAGCCTTCTGGTAGGTGGCGTAGTCGGCATCCTGTCCCTGCGCGTTGATTACGCGGTTGTAGTAGCCGATGGCGCCGTCGAAGTTCTTCTTGACATACAGGCAGTCGCCCATACGGTTGTAGGCATCAAGGGTCTGCTTCCTGTCGCCGCCCTCTTTCGTCAGGTTCAGGAACTCGCTGAACTTCTCTTCCGCCAGGTCGTAGCGCTTGCGGCGCATATAGACATAGCCTGCCGTGTAGAGCGCCTGCGGATAGTAGACCGAGCTCTTGCGCGATGTGGCCGTGAAGAAGCGGTCCAGCTGCTTCTGGCTGCGGCCGTAGTTGGCCAGGCGGTACTGCGACTCGGCCGAAAGATAGAGCGCGTCGGTGGTGATCGACGGCGTGGCGTTGACGCTCACGGCGCTGTCGAAGCACACCGCCGCCTGCTGCAGGTTGCGCTCGTTGAAGAGGTCGATGCCGCGGTTCACCAGTATGCGCTGGTATGCCTGGCGCATAGTGGCATCCTTCAGCAGCTCCTTCTTGTTGCGCTCTATCAGGGCAAGGGCATCCTTGTAGTTTTTGGTGGTGCAGTACAGCGACGTGAGTATCTGCTGCACTTCGGCCTTGCGCTTGGTCTTGGGATAGCGTTTCAGGTAGTTCTCAAACGAGCGTATGGATTCGTTGTATGCGTTGGGGTTCAGCTCGCAGCTGAGCTTGGCGTAGTTGAAGGCGGCCTCTTCCTCGATGTCCGCGTTGTGGTGCATCTCCGAAGCGCTCTTGAATGCCGTGCGGGCGTCGTTTTTGCGGTTCAGCTTGATATAGGTGTCGCCGAGGGTGAAAAGGGCATTCTGTGCCGTCGAGTCGTTGCGGCCTTTGAAGGTGGACAGATAGGCTGCCGCCGAGTCGTACTGGCCCAGCATATAATGGCAGTAGCCCACCGGATAGTCGGTGGCTCCGCTCTTGGCTCCGCCCGTCTTCCTGGCGGCGTCGTTGGCGGCCATCTGATAGTATTCCAGGGCTTTCTTGTAATCGCCGCGGTTGAAATAGACATCGCCCACAATGCGCTCCACTTCGTCGCGAAGCACCAGGTTGGGGTCGGCCAGCAGGTCGGGAGCCATCCTTATCACCTCGTCCTCCTGACCCAGATGGTACTTGATGTAGAACCTGTAGACGGGCACTATCTTCTTGAACGACTTCTCCTTTTCAATCTTGCGGAACTCCTTGTCGGCCGACTCGTACTGGCCTGCCGAGAACAGAATGTCGGCATAGTAGTACGTCGCGGCGTTCTTGTAGTACGACTTGCCGTCGGCGACGCGCTTGAAGTATTTCTTCGCGTTCTCCTTGTCGCCCTGCTGGAAATAGCAGAAGCCCGTCTTGTACTCGTACTCGCTTCGGTGGTTGAATTCCACTTCCGACGGCTCCACCTTCAGGTACTCGCGCAGCGCCGTGTTCCAGTCGCCGTTGTCGAAATGGACATTGCCGATGGCCATACGGGCCATATTGACGTGGCCGCTCTCGGGATAGAGGCGCAGAAACTCGTTGAGGCGGAACAAGGCATCGCCGTTGCGCAGCTGCTCCGAGCAGATGGCGGCATAATAGGTCGCCTCGTCCTGGTCGGTGGCATCGTTGCGGTCGATGTATTGGTCGAAAAGATGTTGGGCCACAGCGAATTTCTCCTTTCTGAAAAGGTCGTTGGCCTCGCTGTACAGTTGGGCCGTGGATTTTGACTGTCCACTGCCCTGCGCCGCGGCGGTGGCTGCCATAGCCAGCAGGGCGGCGCACAAAAGGGTGATGCGCTTCATATTTTTATGCGTTACTTTTTCCTGTATTTTGCAGTTTATAACGCACAAACGATAATAATATTATATAGACCTGAAAAAAATATTGCCGTCCGGGCCGCCTTTATCGCTGACGCGAAAAAAGGGACAACATCCGCCGGCATCCCGACGTGTTGTCCCTCGAGTCCAAAGGTTTATGGCCACAAGCCTTAAACCATAGTACTATTTCTTCTTCTTGCTTTTCTTTTCCTGCATCTCGCGGATTATGGCCACGGCATCGGCAAGGCTGATTGTCAGCGGGTCATAGCCGTTCTTGGGCAGGCGGTAGTTCTCCGACTTGTAGGTCAGATAGGGGCCGAACTTGCCGACATTCGACACGACCTTCTCGCCCTCGTACTCGCCAATCTCGTGGGGGAACATAGCCTTGAGGCGCTCCTTCTCCTCGGCCTGTTGGCGCTTGGTGATGATGATTTCCGTTGCGCGCTCCAGGCTTACGGTGTAGGGGTCGTCCGACTTGGAGAGCGAGTAGAACTTGCCGTTGTGGCGCACATAGGGTCCAAAGCGGCCTATGCTGACCACCACGTCGCTGTCCTCGTAGGTGCCGAGGGTGCGCGGCAGCGAGAACAGGTCGAGGGCCTCCTCGAGGGTGATGCTCTCGATGCTCTGACCCTTCTTCATCGATGCGAAGCGGGGCTTCTCGTCGGCGTTGGTCTCGCCGATCTGTATCAGGGTGCCGTAGCGGCCTATCTTGGCATAGACGTTCTTGCCCGAGGCGGGGTCGGTGCCCAGCAGGCGCTCGCCGCTGGTGCGTTTCGAGTGGCTTTGGGTCTGCTTGACGTTGCGGTGGAAGGGCACATAGAACTGGCCTATCACGTCGCGCCAGGCCTGCGAGCCGTTGGCCACGTCGTCAAAGTCCTTCTCCACCTTGGCGGTGAAGTTGTAGTCCATAATGTCGGTGAAATGCTCCATAAGGAACTGGTTGACAATCGTTCCGATGTCGGTGGGGAAGAGCTTGCCCTTCTCGGCGCCGAGGTGCTCGGTCTTCTCGGTTCGCACGATGTCTTTGCCCGGGGCAAGGGTGAGGGTTATGACGTTGACATCCTGCGGGGCGCGGTCTTCCTTGATGACGTATTCGCGCTTCAGGATGGTCGAGATGGTCGGCGCATAGGTCGACGGGCGGCCGATGCCGAGGTCTTCAAGCTTCTTGACCAGGCTGGCCTCGGTGTAGCGCGGCGGATGCTGCGTGTAGTGCTGCGTGGCGACGCTCGACTCGAGGACCAGGGGCATACCCTCCTTCACGGCGGGCAGCTGGTGGTTCGGGTTCTCCTCCTCCTCCTCGTCGGTCGATTCGAAGTAGACCTTCAGGAATCCGTCGAAAAGCACCTGCTCGCCCGAGCAGCTGAACATCTCCTTGTGGTTGTCGATACCAATCTCGATGGTTGTCTTTTCGAGCTCGGCGTCAGCCATTTGCGATGCTATGGCGCGCTTCCAGATCAGCTCGTACAGACGGCGTCCGGCGGCGTCGGTGTTCACCTCGGTGGCCTGCATATCGGTGGGGCGTATGGCTTCGTGCGCCTCCTGTGCCCCCTTGATTTTGGTGTGGTAGCGGCGCGTCTTGACATATCGCTTGCCGTACATACTCTCAATCTGGCGGCTGGCCATATCGAGGGCCACCTCGCTCAGGTTGGTCGAGTCGGTACGCATATAGGTGATGTATCCCGACTCGTACAGCTGCTGTGCTATCTGCATTGTGCGTGCCACCGAGTAGCCCAGCTTGCGGCTGGCTTCCTGCTGCAGCGTCGACGTGGTGAAGGGCGGTGCGGGGCTGCGGCGGGCGGGCTTGGTCTCGACGCGGTCCACGGCGAAGGCCGTTTCCTTGATGCTGTTCAGGAAGGCAAGCGCCTCGTCCTCGCTGTCGAAACGGCGGCTCAGCTCGGCAATCAGGCGGCGGCCGCCATCCGACGCAAAGGTGCCTATGACGCGGAAATAGCCCTGGCTGACGAAGTTCTTGATCTCCTCCTCGCGCTCCACGATGAGGCGCACTGCCACGCTCTGCACGCGGCCGGCACTCAGGGCGGGCTTGATTTTGGCCCACAGGATGGGGCTGATCTCGTAGCCCACCAGGCGGTCGAGCACGCGGCGCGCCTGCTGCGCGTCGACAAGGTTCATATCTATATCGCGCGGATGCTCAATGGCATACAGTATGGCGCTCTTCGTAATCTCGTTGAAAACGATGCGGCGCGTCTTGTCGGGCTTCAGGTCCAAAGTCTCTTTCAGATGCCACACAATGGCTTCTCCCTCGCGGTCCTCATCGGATGCAAGCCACACCATATCGGCACTCTTCGACGCTTTCTTCAAATCCGAAACAAGTTTCCCTTTCTCCTCCGAAATCTGGTACTCAGGCTCGTAGCCGTTGTCCACATCGATGCTCATCTCCTTCTTCGCCAGGTCGCGGATGTGGCCGTAGCTCGACATCACGGTATAGTCCTTGCCAAGGAACTTTTCTATCGTTTTTGCCTTTGCCGGTGACTCTACAATTACTAAATTCTTCATATTATATAATGTATTTATTTCTGTGTCAATGCAATAATCAACTTCCGCCAGTGGCGGATTGCGAATGCAAAGGTAGCAACTTTTCTCGAAACTGCAAACCGCGACGCAAAAAAATCCATTTTTTTCTCCAAAACCCTCCGCCGCCGACCCCTCGCGCCATCGGCCCCTTCCGACCCGAAGCAAAGCCCTGAAACGGTGCACCTTCTCTGCCCGTTGTACAGTATATGTACAGTATATGTACAGTATTTGGACGCTTCCGAAGCGTACAAATACTGTACATATACTGTACATATACTGTACAAATGACGGAGAAGGTGGCTTTATGGTCTGGTTTACAGTCTTTTATGAGGTTGGTTGTTTCGCGCCGCTTCACAGCTTGCCTCGGTGTGTCACGGCGTTTCATCGCTTGTCGAAAAACGGGTTCGCCACAGCCTTAGGGGCGGGATGTGCCGCGCTGCCGGGTGGAATTTTTTTTTCGTCGGCAGTATACTTTTTCGCCTTGCTCGCCGTTTTCCGAAGGTATGTCACAACGCCGCATCATAATGTCTGTCACCAACGACCTGGTCACCGACCAGCGCGTGCATCGCAGCTGCACGGCCCTGGCCGAGGCGGGCTACGACGTCACCCTTGTGGGCCGCCGCCTTCGCGGCAGCGCCGAGGTGCGACGCCCTTACCGCACGGTGCGTATGCGGCTGCTTTTCAAGCGGAAAGCCGTTTTCTATGCCGAGTACAACCTGCGCCTGTTCCTGAAACTTATGTTCGCGCGCGCCGACGCGTTCTATGCCAACGACACCGACACGCTGCCGGCCTGCTGGCTGGCGTCGCGCCTCAGGGGCAAGGGGCTTTTCCTCGATGCGCACGAGATGTTTCCCGAGGTGCCCGAACTGGTGGGCCGTCCGCGCGTCAAGCGGGTATGGACCTCTATCGAGGACCGCCTTTTTCCGCGGCTGAAGGGTCGCCGGTGTGCGGCAGTGACTGTGTGCCAGTCGATTGCCGACATCTATCGCCAGCGCTATGGGCTGGCGATGGGGGTGGTGCGCAACGTGCCGATGCCGTCGGCGCAGCATACGGCCGAGGCCAAGCTGCCTGCGGATTTCGACAGCCGTGTCGGCAGCCGTCGCATACTGCTCTACCAGGGTGCCGTCAACATAGGCCGCGGAGTGGACTGGATGATCGACGCTATGAGTTATCTTCCTGATTGCGAACTTGTAGTGGCTGGCGTAGGCGACGAGTACGAGGCTATGTGCCGAAGGGCGGCCGGGCACGACAATGTCCTGATGCTGGGACGTGTGGAACCCGACGCACTGCGCCGGCTGACGCCACGGGCCAGCCTGGGGCTGTCGCTGCTCGAGAACCGGGGCCTCAACTACTACTATTCGCTGCCTAACCGCATCGCCGATTTTGTCCAGGCCGGGGTGCCGGTGCTGGCGACGGATTTTCCCGAGATACGCCGCGTCGTCGAGGGCTATGGCATTGGCACACTGGTACCTGCGGTTCCGTTCGATGCCGCACGCGGCGAGTCGCTGCCGCCCGACGCGCGCCAGCTGGCCGCCACGGTGCGGGCGGCACTTGCCAGCTGGGACGCCGTCGATGCCGACGAGCGCAGGCAGCGCTTCGGCAGGGCCGCCGCCGAACTGTCGTTCGAAAGGGACAAAAAAACACTTTTGTCGGCAGTGGATACAATATTCAGGACGAATTGACGTTTTGCTTTTTTCATCATTTAAACCAACACATTCACGAAACAGAGTTAAAACAATGCTATACAACATCTTTGCACTGATCTATATTCTTGGTCCCTTCGTCGGGCTGTGGTTCGTTTTCAAGAAAGTGGGCATCGCGCCTTGGAAGGCCCTTGTGCCGCTGTGGAACATCGTCCTGTGGATCAAGCTGTGCGGCAAGGGGTGGAAGTGGTACGTCTATTTCCTTATCCCTGCCATCAATTTCTTCTCGTTCCTGATGCTGGTGGTCGAGACGGCCAAGGTTTTCGGCCGCCACAGTTTCTGGGAGCATACGCTGGCGGTGCTGTTCCCGTTTGCCTATATGCCTTATCTGGGCCTTGGCAAACTGGAATATGTGGACCCCAAGACGCACAAGGAAAAGAAGTATTCCAACGCGCGCGAGTGGGCCGACGCTGTGGTGTTTGCCCTTATCGCCGCTGTCATCATCAGGGGCAACTGCTTGGAATTCTATAAGATACCGTCGTCGTCGATGGAGAAGTCGCTGATGGTTGGCGACTACCTGATGGTCAGCAAGGCCTCGTATGGGCCGCGTGCGCCGATGACACCGCTGTCGTTCCCGCTGGTGCACAATGTGTTGCCTTTAACCAACGGCCAGAAGGAGTCGTACCTGAAATGGATCAAGCTGCCCTATCACCGCTATCCCGGCCTGCGCAGCATCAGGCGTTTGGATGCCACGGTGTTCAACTATCCCGACGGCGACACGGTCTGCTCGGCGTTCCAGAGCAACCGCTCGTACCACGAGCTGGTGCGCGAATACGGCCGTGAGGCGATTTTCGCCAACAAGGGCATTTTCGGCAATGTCGTTGTGCGTCCGATCGACAAGCGCGAGAATTTCATCAAGCGCTGCATCGGTCTGCCCGGCGAAACGCTCGAAATCAAGGACCGTCGTGTGATGATCAACGGCGAGGAGGTGGATAATCCCAAGGCGCTGGAATTCAACTATGCCGTAAGGATGACGGAGAGCCTTGAGGACTATATGGCTTCGCTGGCCAGCGTCGGCGCTTTCGGCGACCCAGTCAGCGGCAAGATCCAGAAGGACTTGCAGGTTCTGTCGCAGGAGGGTGTGTCGCAGGAGGACTGCAACAACTCGGTGGGCTTCTACCAGTATCTGTACCTCAACGAGATGCAGATCGCCACGGCAATGAAATACAAGGAGCATATCAAAATAGAGCCTATGGGCGAGACGCGCGGCGACAGCCTGCGGCTGGTGCGCCTGTCGCCGAGGTACAAGCTGCTTTATCGCAACAGCAGCGAGGATGCTGTCAACGCTTCGATGATGCAGCTGGTGCAGGATCTGCTGGCCGCCGGTGTGACGCAGAAGGACATCGATGCTATGGGTCAGTACTACACCGTTTCGCTGACTATGGATCAATGCTTTAGCCTGGCCAATAACAAATCGATTGCCCAGCTGATACCGCTGTCGACGCAGCGCGGCGCCTCTGGCATCGACCTGTTTCCGCACAGCGAGGACTACGACTGGACGGTGGACAATTTTGGCCCGCTGACGATACCCGCTAAGGGTATGACGGTGGAACTGAACGAGCGGACGCTGCCGCTCTACCGCCGTGCCATCGAGGTGTTTGAGGGCAACACGCTGGAAGAGCGCGACGGCCGCATCCTGATCAACGGCAAGGAGGCGACGCAGTATACCTTCAAGATGGACTACTACTGGATGATGGGCGACAACCGCCACAACAGCGCCGACAGCCGTTTCTGGGGTTTCGTGCCCGAGAACCACATCGTTGGCCGCGCCTCGATGATTATCTTCTCGAAGGATGTCGACAAAGGTGGCATCCGCTGGAACAGAATGCTGAAAACCAAGCTGTAGTTTCTTGTAAAAGGGAGTTAAATAGGAAGTAAAAGTGGGAGTTAAAAAGGGAGTTAAAGGACAAATGTAATTGCTGGAATCTATTGTCCTTTAACTCCCCTTTTTAACTTCCCCTTTAACTCCCTCTTTAACTTCCTTTTTAACTTCCCCTTTTACTTCCCCTTTAACTCCCTCTTTAACTTCCTTTTTAACTTCCTCTTTTACTTCCCCTTTTACTTCCTTTTTAACTTCCCCTTTAACTCCCTCTTTTACTTCCCCTTCAACTCCTTGTCGATTGCTTTTGCTGCCTGGCGGCCGGCACCCATTGCGAGGATGACGGTGGCAGCACCGCTGACGGCGTCGCCGCCGGCGAAGATGCAGGGACGCGACGTGCGCCCGTCGGCATCGGCGACAATGCCGCCCCAAGGCTGCGTGTCGAGACCTGGCGTGGTGGTCTTGATCAGCGGGTTGGGGCTGGTGCCGAGAGCGACAATGAGGTTGTCGGTTTCAAGGTCGTATTCGCTGCCTTCGATTTCCGTAAAACGGCGGCGTCCCGATGCGTCGGGTTCGCCCATAGCCATTCGCACAAGGCGGATGGCGCTGACGTTGCCTTTGCCGTCGTCGAGAACGGCGACGGGGTTGGTCTGGAAACAGAAGTGGATGCCTTCTTCTTTGGCGTGGTGCACCTCTTCCTGGCGTGCCGGCATATCCTGCTCGCCACGGCGGTAGACGACGGTGACGTCGCAGCCTAAGCGGCGTGCCGTGCGGGCAGCATCCATAGCGACGTTGCCGCCACCGACGACGGCGACCTTGCGGCCAAGGACGATGGGCGTGTCATAGTTTTCGTCGTAGCCGTGCATCAGGTTGGTGCGCGTGAGGAGCTCGTTGGCCGATATTACGCCGACAAGCGTCTCGCCAGGGATGCCCATAAACTTGGGCAGGCCGGCACCTGAGGCTATGTATATTGCATCGAAGTGCTGTTTGTCAATGAGTTCGTCGATGGTGACAGAACGGCCTACGACGACATTGGTAATGATTTCGACACCAAGGCGTTTGAGGTTTTCGATTTCGGGAGCGACGACTTTCTGCTTCGGCAGGCGGAATTCGGGTATGCCGTAGACGAGCACGCCGCCGGGGTGCTGCAGGGCTTCGAAGATGGTGACTTGGTATCCCATCTTGGCGAGGTCGCCGGCGCAGGTGAGGCCCGAGGGGCCGCTGCCGACGATGGCCACTTTCTGCTTTGCAGGCGTGTCTGTATCCGTCTTCTTTTCTGTCTTTTCCGTTGCGTGTACGCGGTTCCAGTCGGCCACGAAGCGTTCGAGTGCGCCGATGGCAATGGGCTCACCCTTGTGGCCAAGGATGCAGGCCCCCTCGCATTGCGTCTCCTGCGGGCAGACGCGGCCGCAGACGGCCGGCAGTGCCGAGTCGCAGGCTATGATGCGGGCGGCTTCGGCAAAGTCGCGTTGCTTGACGGCGGCAATAAAGTCGGGGATGCGTATGCTGACAGGGCATTGGCTTACGCAGAGGGGCTTTTTGCAGTGCAGGCAGCGGCTGGCTTCGGCAACGGCCTGCTCTTCGGTGAAGCCCTTGGAGACTTCGTCGAAGTTGTGGATGCGGTCGTCGGGAGCCTGCTCGCGCGGTTTCTGGCGTTTGCGGCTTTGCAGCTCGCTTTCGATCTGGGTCTCAACCGAGGCTGTCAGGTTGCAATGGTGCCCTTCTTCGCTTGTGGCTATGCGGTAGCGGGTCAGGTCGGGCTTGGCCAGTCGCTTGATGGCCTCGTCGAAGTTGACGAGGTGGCCGTCGAATTCGGGTCCGTCGACGCAGGTGAAGCGCACCTTGTCGCCGACGGTGATGCGGCAGGCACCGCACATACCGGTGCCGTCGACCATCATCGAGTTGAGCGACACGATGGTAGGCAGGTTGTATTGTTTGGTGAGCAGCGATACGAATTTCATCATCGGCAACGGGCCGATGGCCACGCAGCAGTCGTAGCGGTGGCCGCTCTCGACAAGCTGGCGTATCTTGTCGGTGACAAGTCCTTTTTCGCCGCAGGTGCCGTCGTCGGTCATCAGGTACAGGTTGTTGCAGACGCTGCGCATCTGTTCCTCAAAGAAAATCAGCTCTTTGTTGCGCGCGCCGATTATGACGTCGCATTTTATGCCCTGCCTGTTGGCCCACTTCACTTGCGGATAGACAGGTGCTGTACCGACGCCTCCGGCAACGAACAGAACCGATTTGAGGTCGGGCATATTCATTATCTCGCCCTTGTTGCCCAGCGGTCCTACGATGGTGAAGATGCTGTCGCCTTCGTTGAGGGCTGCAAGGCGCTGGGTCGACTCGCCGACAATCTGATAGACGATGGTCACTGCATTGCGCTGGATGTCAGTGTCGCAGATTGTCAGCGGAACGCGCTCGCCACGGTCGTGCGGGATGACGATTACAAACTGGCCGGGCTGGCCCGAACGGGCAATCCAAGGGGCTTCGATATCCATCAGGATGATGTTGCCGGTGAGCTGTTTTTTCTTGAGAATTTTGTACATAACGGTGCGTGTTTGAGTGGGTTAAATTATTTTTTCAACCATCGGTCCAGTGTTGCCACTTGACGGTTGCGAGGGTTGCCTTCGTAGTTGAGTATTACATAGTCGGCGCGGTCCATCTTTTCTTCGGCGCTGAGCTGGTTCCGCATACGGGCTTCTATCACTTCGCGGCTGACTTTGTCGCGCAGTTCCAGCCGGCGCAGACGTTCCTCTTTCTCGAGGTAGACGGTTACGACGACGTCCAAGTGGCGCTGCAGGTTGTACTCGTAGATTATGGCCGATTCCATAATCACGTATGGCGCCTGCTGTTGCTGTGCCCACATTTTGAAGTCGTTAATCACCCGCGGGTGTATCAGCGCGTTCAGCTTCGCCAGTTTCTCTTTGTCGGCGAAAACGATGCGGGCTATTGCGGCTTTGTCGGCTTTGCCGTTGGCGTCGAAGACGGAATCGCCAAACAGGGAGCGGATTTCTTTGAGGAAACCAGGCTCGTTGTAGTAGGCGCCAGCCTTGCGGTCGGCGACGAAACAAGGTACGCCGAGTTGCTGAAACACCTCGAGCACTGTGGTTTTGCCGCATCCGATACCGCCTGTCAGTCCTACGAGTTTCATTTTATGATTATGAATTGAAGTTGTTGTGGCGAAATGGATTTGATGCGGACATCGGAAGGGAAGCTTGTGACGACAGGGGTCAAATAGTTGCTCGAGTCGCTGACAAGTCTGGCTGTAACGCTGAAGTTGTCGCTATTGATGGCGGCATATTTGTTCTGTGGCACAAGGCACTTTACGGTGACCGATGCAGGGTAGATTTGTACGCGCTTGTAGTTCTTGTCCGTCGAATAGTTGACGGGCACGCTGACGGATTTCTCGGTAAACGTTTCGACAGGGATGTAGATGTCGACAGTTTGCGTTGATGGGTGCACGTCGGGGAACTTCTGCCATTCCTTTGCCAGCTGCACACGGTATTTGCCACTGACACGTATGTTTTTGATTGTCTGCGGCTCGGCGCGCACGGCGTCGATTTTGTCCAGCGAGGCTTGGCTGCCGTATAGATAGACCGTGTCGGGTCTGACCTGCGGCTTGCCGCACAGGCCGACCATAGCGTCGAATTGGAAACCGACGTTGTCAATCTCGGGGACAAAGGCTTTGCATTGGCGCTGGGCAAGCTTGACGTGCAGCATATTGGCCACAGGCTTGACGTCGCTAACACCGCGCATATCCAACTGCTTGCGTATGATGTCGGTATACTCGTCCGTAAGCAATGACAGCTGGATGTCGTCGGCCTTCTTCTCGTCAATCTTTCGCGCAACGTCGATATGTATTGCCTTGTTTCGGTTCAGTCCGCGACGGAACGCCTGAAATCCGTTGCTCCTGATGTCCAGCGTCAGGCTGCTGTCAATGGCGGTGACGGCATAGCGCGCAGTGTCGATGCCGTCGAAACACAGCCGGTAGTGCTCTCTGAACACCTTCGGCTCGGACATAGACGAGACAAGCCAGACTGCCGAAATGGCAATCAGCGAGAAAAAGAATGCTCGCGACTGCTTGAGGCGATGCCCCAAACCCGGTGTCCCGCTGTCGTCCATAGGGGTGGAAAAGAAAGGGGGTTATTTTTTCTCTTCGGTGGTGTCGCTGTTGTTGGCCAAAGCTTGAATGAAGCTCTTCTCGACGGTCATAATCACGCCGTTGGACACTTCCACATCGACGGTTGTGGCGTCGACCGAGTGCACTTTGCCATAAATGCCGCCCGAAAACAGGACGCGGTCGCCTTTCTTCAGCTGTTCACGCATTTTGGCCTCTTCCTTCGCTTTCTTGTTCTGCGGACGAATCATCAGCAACCACATTACAACAAAGAGCAGAATAATCATTATCAGGCCACTACCGCCTGCGCCACTCGGTGCTCCCTGTGCCTGGAGCATTACATACAGAATGTTCATCTTTTTAAAATATTATAATGAATGAATTTAAAAATTACAAATTAACTATCTCACCGTTGCCGAAATCCTCAGCTTCGTTTTGGCGGGCTGGGTGTTCGATGCCACAACGACCTCTTTGATCTGCTGGCCCGACATACCCTGCGATTTGAACGAAACGGTGATGTATCCCGACTTGCCCGGAGCGATGCGCTCCTTGGGATAGTCGGCCACGGTGCAGCCGCACGAAGCGTCGCAGCCGCTGATTATCAGGTCCGCGTTGCCGGTGTTGGTGAACTTGAAGCTGTACGAGATTGTCTCGCCGGCCATCAGCTGGCCAAAGTCGTGCATATCGGTCTCGAAGACAATCTTGGGCATCTTCTCGCTGTTGTCGTAGCCTTCGGCGCTGTTGGGGTTCTTGATGATGTCGACACTGGTCTCGTCGTTGCCGCCCCCGCAGGAGGTGAGCAGCAGCGCCGCCAGTATGCCGATAGTGAACAGGTGTTTCATAGCAAGGTAGTATTATTGGTCATTGTTGTCGTCCTCAAGGGTCGGGTCGTACAGCCCGCGTTCGTCCTTCTCTATTTTGCCCGCCACGCGCAGCTCGATGAGCAGCTTGTCGAGTATGCCGTTGATGAAAAGCTTGCTTTTCTCGGTCGAAAACTCCTTCGACAGCTCTATATACTCGTCCACCGTGACGCGCTCCGGAATCGACGGGCAGCAGGTGAACTCCGTAACGGCCATATTGATAAGCAGTATGTCCATCAGTGCCACACGCTCCAAGTCCCAGTTCTGCAGGTGCTTGCGTATCATCGGCTCGGTGTCGTCCAGATGGTTGAACGTGTCCACAATCAGTTTGCGGGCAAAGTCATAGTCGTTGACATCCTTCTCGTTGCGCGAGTCGAAGACCTGCGGACAATGCATTGCCTCGTCCATCTGCTCCTCCTTGGGCTCCTTCAGCAGCATAAAGACATACTGCGCCACCTGGTCGAAATCGTCCTCCCACAGCAGGTCGCGGTCAAAGATGATCTCCCTCAGCGTCTCGTCGTTCATCAGGAACTTGAAGGCGGTGACGGCAATCGTCTTTTCCTCCTCGAAGGTCGGCTGCTGCAGCTCGATGAAGTTCTGGAAATAGCGCGACGACTTGAATGCGTTCAGAATCTTGCGGAACACATCGAAGTGGTTGCTCCAGTCTATCTTCATACGGTTGGCTATCTGCCTGTATTCGAAGCCGCCAGCCAGCCTGTCGACATATTGGTTCTGCGCCCAGCGGTGCAGCAGCTCAAGCTCCTTGGCGTTGGGGTTGAATTTCTGCGTCTCGTTCTCATAGATGCGCTCGGCAGTGAACGTCAGTTGCGGCAGGGTGCTCATCTGCAGCAGCCCCAGGCTGTTGAGGCGGCCAACGTTATAGTCGAACATCTTCAGCAGTTCGTCGGCATTCTTTGCCTCGCCCGTAACGCCGGCGTAGATTGTTTGGAGCGCTTTGGCGCGCAAAAAGTGTCTGCTCAGCATACAATATTTATTATGCGTTTGGGTACGAATATGATTTTCTTGGGTTCCTTGCCGTCAGTCCACTTCTGCGTGTCGGCACTGGCCATCACGGCGGCAACGGCCTGCTCCTGCGTGCATTCCGCAGGCAGCTCGATGGTGAAGCGCATCTTGCCGTTGAACGAGACGGGATACTTGAACGTATCCTCAACCAGGTACCGCTCGTCAAACTTCGGCCATTCGGCGTCGCACACCGAACCCTCGTTGCCCAGCTGGTGCCACAACTCCTCGGCTATGTGGGGCGCAAAGGGAGCTATCAGCACCGTCAGCGGCTGCAGCACCTCGCGGCTGCTGCACCTCAGGTCGCTCAGCTGGTTCACACAGATCATAAAAGTGCTCACACTCGTGTTGAACGAAAAACGCTCTATGTCGTCGGTTACCTTCTTGATGGTCTGGTGCAGCACCTTCAGCGCCGCCTTTTCGTTTTCGTTTTCGTGCGAAGCGTCAAACAACTTACAGAACTTCTTCAGGAAACGGAATACACCCTCAATGCCGTTCGTGTCCCAAGGCTTGGCCTGCTCGACGGGACCCAGAAACATCTCGTACATCCTCAGCGTGTCCGCACCATAGCGCGCCACCAGGTCGTCGGGGTTCTGCACGTTGTACATCGACTTGGACATCTTCTCGATCTCCCAGCCGCACACATAACGGCCGTCCTCAAGCTCGAAGCGGGCATCGGCAAACTCAGGACGCCACTGGCGGAAACGCTCCACGTCCAGTATGTCGTTGTCCACAATGTTGATGTCGACGTGGATAGGGGTCACCTCGTCCATATCCTTTATCAAACCCTTCGAAACAAACAGGCTGTTGTCCTTCTTCGAACGATACACAAAGCTCGAGCGGCCTTGAATCATTCCCTGGTTGACAAGCTTTTGGAACGGCTCGTCCTTCACGGCCATTCCGATGTCGAACAGAAACTTGTTCCAGAAGCGGGCATAGATAAGATGGCCCGTACCGTGCTCCGCGCCGCCCACGTAAAGGTCCACATTCTGCCAGTAGCCCACAGCCTCTTTCGAAAAATAAGCCTCATCGTTGCGCGGGTCCATATAGCGCAGATAGTAGCCGCTGCTGCCGGCAAAACCCGGCATCGTGCTCAGCTCCAGCGGAAAAACCGTCCGATTGTCAATCAGGCTCTTGCTGACCACCTTGCACTGGCGCTCGTCCCAGGCCCAGATGTCGGCGTGGCCCAGCGGAGGCTCGCCCGTGGCCGTAGGCTTGAAATCGCCCACCTCCGGCAGCTCCAGCGGCAGGCAGCTCTCAGGTATCGTGTATGGAATATTATTCTTATAATAGACCGGGAACGGCTCGCCCCAGTAGCGCTGGCGGCTGAAGATGGCGTCGCGCAGGCGGAAATTGACCGTGCGGTGGCCTATGCCCATCTGCTCTATCTTGTCAATGACGGCCTTCATAGCCTCTTTCACCCTCATCCCACTGACAAAGCCGCTGTTGACCGACCAGCCCGTCTTCGCATCCATACTCTCCGTCCACGTCGAGGGGTCGCTGGTGACATCTTTTTCAAGGCTAACCACCTGGCGTATCGGCAGACCGAAATGGCGCGCAAAGGCAAAGTCGCGGCTGTCGTGCGCCGGAACGGCCATAATGGCACCCGTGCCGTAGCCCGCAAGAACATAGTCGGATACATAGATGGGAATGCGCTCTTCGGTGAGGGGGTTGACGGCATAGGCACCCGTAAAGACACCGCTCACCTTCTTCACCTCCGCCTGGCGCTCGCGCTCCGAGCGGTTCTTCGCCCAGGTGACATATTGCATCACCTCGTCGCGCTTCTCGGGCGTCGTGATTTGCTCAATCAGCTCGTGTTCAGGGCACAGCACCATAAAGGTGACGCCGAAGATAGTGTCGGGGCGAGTGGTGAAAATCTCAAAACTCGGCACCGGCTGCGGGTCGAACTGCGGCATATACGCCTGCGCGCCAGGCAGCACGTTTGCGTTGGACGGAACGTCCAGCGGGAACCACACCGCAGCGCCTTCCGAGCGGCCTATCCAGTTGCGCTGTATCTCCTTCAGGCTGTCGGTCCATTCCACCTGCTCCAGCCCGTCGACCAGCCGCTGGGCGTAGGCCGTGATGCGCAGACTCCACTGGCGCATCAGCTTGCGCTCCACAGGGTAGCCGCCCCTTACGCTCAGGCCACCCACCACCTCGTCGTTGGCCAGCACCGTGCCCAGCTCGGGGCACCAGTTGACGGCCGTGTCGGCCAGGTAGGCCAGACGGTAGTTCATCAGCAGCTGCTGGCGTTCCTCCTCGCTCATCTCGGCCCAGGGCTTGCCGTCCGTCGGACGCTCGCCGCTCTCAAACTTGGCCACCAGCTCGCTGATGGGGCGCGCCTTTTGCAGCGTCTCGTCATAGTAGTGGTTAAAGAGCTGGATGAAAGTCCATTGCGTCCACTTGTAATAAGCCGGGTCGCAAGTCCGCACCTCGCGGTCCCAGTCGAACGAGAAGCCGATCTTGTCCAGCTGCTCGCGATAGCGGGCAATGTTCTGCTCGGTGGTCACGGCGGGATGCTGGCCCGTCTGGATGGCATACTGCTCGGCCGGCAGGCCGTAGGCATCGTAGCCCATAGGGTGCAGCACGTTGAATCCGCGCAGACGCTTGTAGCGCGCATAGATGTCGCTGGCTATATAGCCCAGCGGATGGCCCACGTGAAGGCCGGCCCCCGAAGGGTAGGGGAACATATCCAGTACGTAAAAATGAGGCTTTGGGGAATTGTTGTCCACACGGTACGTCTTCCGCTCACGCCAGAAACGCTGCCATTTGGGTTCGATTTCGCTGAAGTTGTAGTCCATCTTTCTGTCTTTCAAAGTGGTTTTTTAGCGGCGCCGATTCGGGCATATTGCTGGCTGTCAGCATTATGCGCCGTTTTGCGCCAAAAATACAATCTGCAAATATACGAATTTTTCGGAAAATGCAAAAAATAGTGAATAGTGAAATAGTGACCTATAGATTCCAGACCAAAACGCAACTCACGTTTGCAAAGATAGATAAAATTCCTG
>R20__coassemble_632_pt1 | contig 24389 bp, 31 predicted proteins | sample R20__metabat2_low_PE_005 | metagenome-assembled genome bin R20 | reverse complement strand
AAAAATCAAAACCTTTTATATCTTTATTTTCCCCCCCCCCACACCAAAAAAAAATTTTCCCCCCCCGCGCCCCCGCGGCCGCCCGGGCCTCATCGCTTTGTGTCTCTTTTCTACCGTCTGCGCCAGTATCGTATTCTGATTTCCTGCATCACTTTTATGTGTTTTTTGTCAGCAGCATATCCTTGTCTGACGCAGTTGTTCCTTGCGGGCCGAGGGGATTATCTCTTCGTGGTAGAAGTAGTTGACCACTACGGGCGGCTCGCCGTGTCGGCTGCGGACACTGTCGTCGTTGCGGACGTAGGGAAGCCCCTGCTCGGCGCAGAAGTGGCTCAGGTCGGCGTTGAGTTCGTGCCAATAGGTGCGGTCTTTCTTGGTGTAGATGTCGCGGTAGAGGCCGTCCAGCTCGGGGCGGTGCCCGTGAATCCAGTCGAGGATGCGCCCACGGTAGTCGCCGCGCAGGTTGAGGTTCTCGAGCCATACGAGGTTGCAGTGGTGCTTGGCGCGTTCGATGATGGCCTCCACGTCGGTGATGCCGGGGAAGATGGGCGAGATGAAGCAGGTGATGTCGATGCCGGCCTCGTAGAACTGGCGTATGGCCTCCAGCCTGCGCGAGGCGGAGTTTGTACTCGCTGTCCTCCAGAATGACAAGCGTGTCGCCCTCGTTCACGTGCTGGTAGGTTCAATCTGAAAACCTTGCCAGCATCATCCGTGAAACCGGATGTGCTGGACAAAGGTTTACGGATCAAAGATGGAAAAGGTTACATAAACCTTAGATTCCAAACAACTTCAGGTCCTCTTCCACCGTGCTAATCTCGCCAATGCCGAAGTTCTCAACGAGCACTTTGGCCACGTTGGGCGAGAGGAACGCGGGCAAGGTGGGACCGAGATGGATGTTCTTCACACCGAGACTGAGCAATGCTAACAGCACGATGACGGCCTTCTGCTCGTACCACGCGATGTTGTAGGCGATGGGCAGTTGGTTCACATCGTCCAAACCGAACACCTCTTTGAGCTTCAAGGCGATGAGGGCCAAGGAATAGCTGTCGTTGCACTGGCCTGCATCCAGCACGCGGGGAATACCTCCGATGTCTCCCAAGTTGAGTTTGTTGTATTTGTACTTGGCGCAACCTGCCGTGAGAATGACGCAATCCTTGGGCAGGGCTTTGGCAAATTCGGTGTAGTATTCGCGGCTCTTCATACGACCGTCGCAGCCCGCCATCACCACGAACTTGCGGATGGCACCGCCCTTGACGGCCTCCACCACCTTGTCGGCGAGGGCAAACACCTGCTCGTGGGCGAATCCGCCCACAATCTTGCCCGTCTCGATCTCCTTCGGGGCTGGGCAAGTCTTGGCCAAGGCGATGATTTCGCTGAAATCCTTCTTGCCGTTGGCATCGGCGGGGATGTGCTTCCAACCCGGGAAACCCGTGCTGTTGGTAGTGAATACGCGGTCTTTGTAAGTCGCATTGGCAGTCGGCGGCACAATGCAGTTGGTGGTGAAAAGTACAGGGCCGTTGAAGGCTTCGAACTCCTCGCGTTGCTTCCACCAGGCGTTGCCATAGTTGCCCTTCAAGTGGCTGTATTGCTTGAGTTTCGGATAATAATGTGCAGGTAGCATCTCGCTGTGGGTGTAGATGTCGACGCCCGCGTCCTTGCTCTGCTCAAGGAGTTGCTCGATGTCGTTGAGGTCGTGTCCGCTGACCAAAATACCCGGACGGCTGCCCACGCCGATGTTCACCTCCGTTATTTCGGGATTGCCGTAAGCTGTCGTATTGGCTTTGTCCAACAAGGCCATCGCCTTCACGCCCCATTCGCCGGTTTTCAGCACCAAGGCGGTGAGTTCATTGGCATCGTTGCAGGTTACCAATTGACCGAGGGTTTGAAGGATGAACTCGTTGATGTCGCCGTCCACCTGACCGAGGCGTGCGGCGTGCTCCAGGTAGGCGGCCATGCCTTTGAGTCCATACATAGTCAACTCTTTCAGCGAGCGAATGTCCTCGTTGGTTTCGGCCAGCACGCCAACGGTTTGGGCTTTCTCGTCGTATTGTTCACGGGTGCCGTTCCATTCCAGCACATCGAGTTTCGGCAGTTCAATGCCTTGCTTGTTGGTCACGCGGTCTTTGAACATATCGCGCAACTCCAAACCCTTGTCAATGCGGGCGTAGATGCTCTCCACATCGAAGTTGGCGTTGGTGATAGTGCAGAACAGCGCATCGTTCACGAAGGCATGGATGCTCTTGCGGAAGTCGCAGTAGTCGTGTCCGCAGCCGTGTTGGTGATGGTTGGCGATAACACCAAGTCCTTTAAGGACATAAATCAAAAGGTCTTGTGCGTGGGCCACTTGCGGAGTCTTTCCGCATACTCCTGAAATTTTGCAGCCGACGCATCCGGCAGTTTCCTGACATTGGAAACAAAACATTTTCTCGTTCATTGTCTTATGCTATTGAGTTAGTGATGAATTCTGGCTGCAAAATTACATCCGCTGCACGAAGTAGGGCGTAACAAATGTTACAGAGGGATTATTTTTTGAAAAAAACCGCCGCAAAGGTCACAATAGTCCTAAAAGTTATAAAAAAATGTAAGTAATTGGTCAAATTTATTTGACATTTATGGCAATTCAGTAATAAGTGACCTGTGACAAGTGACCTGTGAAACGAGCGCGTTCGTGTCACTTGTCACTTATCACAGGTCACACACATTCAAAATAATTGCTGTTAAATTGCTGTTAAATTGCTGATAATTGCTGTTGAAAGAAAAATAAATTTCTGGTTAATTCCTGGCCAATTTCTGGTAATTCCTGTTATAAAATGAAAGTTATTTTTGACCATTTACTTATCATTTGTTACAACAATTTTTTTTTGTAATTTTGCAGCACACTTTTATACAAAGTTTTATGACACCCAACAGCCTGAATCGCATCCCTTTGTTCGCCTCCTGTAGCGAGGCGGAATTGGAACAACTGTTTGAAAAACCGCACAAGGTAAGCACCTACCAGCCTGGCGAGACGCTGATACGCTTCGGCACCCCTTGCCGTTCGCTGTTACTGCTCACCGAGGGGGAGGTAGAGTCGCGGATGGGAAGTGTCGAAGGTCGAGAACTGGTGGTCGACCGGCTGAAAGCCCCTTGCGTGTTGGCCCCAGCCTTCCTCTTCGGCAGCAACAACATCATCCCCGTGGAGGTTACGGCGCTGACCGAGGCCACCCTCTGGCTGATCAACCGTGAGGGATTCCTCTCCTTTATGCAGCAGCATCCCAGCGTGCTGCAAGCTTTTCTGGCAATGATTTCCGACCGTGCGCAGTTCCTCTCCGGCAAGGTGCGTGCTTTCGCCATCAAAGGACTACGCAACCGCGTGCTCGACTATCTTGCAGTACACGGCAGTATCTCCAATGTGGCCAGGACAGCCGAGCAACTCGGCGTTGCCCGTCCGTCACTTAGCCGCATCCTCTCCGAAATGGTATCCGACGGCACTATAAAAAAAGAGGGGAAATACTACACATAATCATCCGATTTTTTTCAGTCATTATCACCCATCTTAAAAAGGCTCCGGCTGCGCTGCCATTGCTCGCCCTTGCGGTGGCGGACAAAGCGGAAGTCGCACCGGTCGCCGCCCTGGCAGAGGGTCTGGGTGCGGATGAAGTCGGTGTAGGGCAACGAGCCGTAGTTGATGATGTCGGCGTGGCAGAACATCGGGCCGAAGCGCTCCAGCACGCCGCGCTTCTCAAAGATATGGCGGTAGAGGCATTCGGTGCAATCAAAGTGGAACTCGTTGCGCGGGTCGGTGTCGAGGTGCCACACGTAGCGCCAGCCCCAGCCACACGAAAGGCGCTCAATGGCGCCGCCCGCACCGGCACCTACTACGCCCTGGCCCCCTTTATCGGCGCCGCCCTGTCGTTCCTGCTGCTCGGCGAGTCGCTGACGCCCCTCTTCCTCGTCGCCACCGCCGTGATGGCCGCCGGATGCTGGCTGGCGGCAAAACGTAAACGGAAAAATTGTAAGCAATCACCGACATTTGGACAGGGGCTGTGTGAAAAAATGGGCGTATTTTTGCAATCTCAAATTTTGATTGTTATGAGACTGATTTACAACATTACGATGATTGCGCTGACGGCTTTGACAGTGGCCGCCTGCGCAGGCAAAAAAGAGTCGGCAGCGACGGGCACTACGCGTGAGGAGCTGACTTTCCCCGTGGGCGAACGCATCGAGTCGGCAGCCTTCACGGGCGAGGCGTTCCTGCGGCCGATGATCCAGACCGACACCGTTTTCAACTTCCCGACGACCAATACCGTCACCTTCGCCTCTGGAGCGCACAGCGGCTGGCACCGCCACGGCGGCATGGTGGTGCTGGTGACCGACGGCGAGGGGCTCTATCAGGAGGAGGGAAAACCCGCCCAGATTTTGCGTCGCGGCGACGTGCTGCAAATCCCCGCCGGGGTACGCCACTGGCACGGGGCCACTAAGGACAGCTGGTTCTCGCAGATGGTGGTCTACGACGCTTCGTGGCAACCCACGGAGGACTACAACGACGGCGACAATACGGTTTCGGATGAGTACTACAACAACCTTGCGGCCGTGGAGTTTGCCCAGCGCGGCGAGGCGAATGCCGACGGGCTGATGTTCCGTCCGGGCGACGAGATGCTGACGCTGCCCACCTTCAACGGCGCCATCCGCCTCTCCGACCTCACCACCGAGAGCAACGTCTGCGGCGGACCGGGGATGCACTATGTGGTCTTCGAGCCGGGAGTCTATAACGCCTGGCACACGCACGCTGGCGGACAGGTACTCATCTGCACCGACGGCATCGGCTACCACCAGATCGAGGGGCAGCCCGTCGAGGTGATGCATCCGGGCGACGTGGCGATGTGTCCGCCGGGCGTGAAGCATTGGCACGGCGCCACCCCGGGCAGCCGCTTCGCCCACATTGCCGCCAACAGCAATCCCGACCGCCCCGGCGTGGAATGGTTCGAACTGCTGAGCAAAGAGGAATACAACAAGTTACCCAAAGAATAAACCACAATGAAAAAACAGACCTTTATTATCGGCGCTTTGGCGCTGGCAGCCATAGTCTTTGCTTCGTGCTGCAACCAGAAAGAAGAGACCGCCACGGCGGGCCTCGTCATTGAGAAACAGGGCGTTTTCTCGTCCGGCGGACGCGTCACCGACCCCATTCCGGGCGACTACGACCCCACGCAGAACTGGATGGACGCCACCCGCAAGGGCACCACGACACACGTGGACCACGCCAACACCTTCTATCAGGTTCCCGCCGACGGCAACGGCACCCCCGTCGTCTTCCTGCACGGCTACGGCCAGACGCGCACCGGCTGGCAGTCGACGCCCGACGGACGTGAAGGCTGGGCCGACCTCTTCCTGCGCAAGGGCTATTCCACCTTCCTTGTCGACCAGCCGCGCCGCGGTGCCGCCGCAGCCACCGAGATGATTGTCAACGACCCCGGCGACGTCGACGGCCAGAAGTTCAAAGTGGGCGAGCAGGCCTGGTACACCCACTTCCGCATCGGCCGCGTGGCTCCCGAACGCTACGAGGGCTCGCAGTTCCCCGAAGGGGCTGAGGCTCAGACACAGTTCTTCTGCCAGATGACGCCCAACACGGGCAACTACGACGAGGCGCTCTTCGGCAGCGTGCTGAGCGACGTGCTCGCCGACGTGCAGAAGATGACGGGCAAGAAAAGCGTCTATGTCACCCACTCGCAAGGCGGTCGCGTCGGCTGGGCCACCGATGCCACCAACATCGCAGCCATCGTGGCCGTGGAGCCTGGTTTCGCGCCGCAGGTGGGCTCGCCCGAGTACCAGAAGTTTGTCGAAGCCAAGGTGCCGATGCTCTTCCTCTTCGGCGACAACATCATGAACGGTCCTGAAGACATCCAATCCACGGGGTTCTGGCAAATGGTGCTGAACCAATGCCGCGACTTCGCCGAACACTACAACGCCGATGGTGGCGATGCCACCGTCATCCACCTTCCCGACCAAGGCATCCACGGCAACAGCCATTTTATGTTCCAGGAGATGAACAACGCCGAGATTGCAGACTTGGTTTTCGAGTGGCTGAAAACGAAAGGATTATAAGCAAAATATCAAATCTATGGAAACACAAAAAATAGTATTTGTAAACAAGCAATTGAACACCAGATTGGCGGGGTCGCTTCGCCTGCCCGAAAATTTCTGTCTTAGCAACAATTATCCTGCCATCGTCGTCACGGGACCGATGCTGTCGGTGAAGGAACAAGCGCAGTCGGTCTATGCCGAGCGGCTGTCCGAAGCAGGCTATGTCACCTTGGTCTTCGACGGCACGTATTTTGGCGAAAGCGAGGGTGAGCCGCGTCAGCAGGAACTGCCCGACGTTAAGGAGAGCGACATCGAGGGGGCTGTGGATTATCTGGCAAGTCTGCCCTATGTAGATGCTGAGCGCATTGGCGGTCTTGGCATCTGTGGATCTGGCTCGTATATGTCGGTGGCAGGTGTGAAGGAGCCTCGGCTGAAAGCCGTCACGGCCATCGTCCCCGCCATTGCCGATATCTCAAAATCGGCTATGGCCGGATTCTTCCGTCCCGAGGACGAGGTGAAGGCTGCAAAGGAAGCCTACGAGCAAGGCAAAGGCGGTTTGATGCACCTTAATTTCATGCCCCGCGCCTTCGACGAGGGTGCCGCCTATTATTACACTTCGCGCGGCACGCATCCTCGCTGGTCGAATCAAGTGGTGGCGTGGAGCCAACTGGAACTGGTGAAATACAACGTGGTGAACATTATGAAAGATATGATGAAGCCCTATCTCGTCATCACGGGCGAGAATGCCTGGAGCCGCGAGGCTTCGACCGAGGTGTTCAATGCCGTGCCGCACAGTAATAAGGAGATGCATATCATTCCTGAGGCCAGCCACTTCGATATGTACGACTTGGCACCGTTCGTCAGTGAGGCGTTCGAATATATTGTGCCGTTCTTTGACAAAAACCTTTAAGCACAGCTATGAGACTTAGTCTGTTGCTATCCTGCATCTTGTCCGCAGCGGGTCTTGCGGCCTGCTCGGACAAGATTCCTTCCAACCGCAACGAAGAGTTCAGCATACAAATGACCACACCTGTCCCCAACGCCTATTTTGCCCAAGCGACTCAGAGAGGCACCGTGGAGCTGCTAGAGTATGAGTCGAAGGACTACACGCGCCGGAATCGCCCCGTTACCCACAAGCCCGCCTACGTCTATCTGCCCTACGGCTACGACCCGGCGAAGCAGTACGACATCATCTATCTGCTGCACGGATGGACAGGCATGGCCGAGGAGTATTTCTACGGGCGCGACGGCAACGACCGCCACATGGTGAACCTCTTCGACAACATGATTGAGCACGGCCTCTGCAAGCCCTTCATCGCCGTATCGCCCACGTGGGACAAGGACAACCGGCCGAAGGACTGGGGCGAGTCGTGCCGCGAGGCCGCCGTGTTCGCCCAAGAGTATGTCCGCGACCTGATTCCCGCCGTGGAGAGCCATTACTCGACTTATGCCACGACCACCGACGAGGCGGGCATCCTCGCCTCGCGCGGCCACCGTGCCTTAGGCGGTTTCTCTCTGGGCAGCATCACCACGTGGTACGTCTTCGAGCAGGCCTTCCCCTACAGCCGCTGGTATCTGCCGATGAGCGGCGACAACTGGAGCCAGGGGATGTTCGGAGGGCAGTACTACCCTGAAGCCACGGCCCGCTTCTTGGCCGACCTCGTCAATGCTTCGCCCTACGGGGGCGACTTCTACGTATGGTATGCCGTGGGCACCAACGATGTGCGCCTGCCGCAGACCCACAACCAGGCAATGGCTATGGCCGCCCTCAGCGACACCTTCAACGCCTCCAACTTCTCTTACCACCAAAAACAGGGCGGACAGCACGACCTCAACGCGGTGTGGGAGTTCTGCTACAACGCGCTGCCGTTTTTCTTCCCACCAAATAAGTAATCACCAATGAAAACCCTGCTGATGTTACTGATGCCTTTTCTTGCCCTGACGGGATGCGCCAAGGGCAGCGGCACCGACAGCACAACCACTATGGACGGAAACCAATACTTTACCCGCACAAGCCGCATCGCCGACATAATGGCCGACCCTGCCTTCGGCGATTACGGCAGACTTCTCTTCCCCGTGGAACGGAGCTACTGGAGTGGCACCACCCTCGAACAGCTTCGGCTGACGTGGTACAGCCACATCGACCCCGACAAGACCGTGGAGATTGTGAACTATATGAAAAGCCATGCTTTGGCGGGAGATACCGTTTTCTTCGACATCTACACCGAAGCCGAGAAGCAGGCCGATTCGCGCAAGCGCAACACAGGGCTGTTCTTCTTTCGGGGTAACAAGGGTGCACGCTTTGCCGTGTGCAATGCCGGCGGCGGATTTGCCTACGTGGGGGCGATGCACGACGCCTTCCCCCATGCTTTAGAGTTGTCTAATAAAGGCTACAACGCCTTTACCCTCATCTACCGTCCCGGAGCACAGACCGCCTGCGAGGATTTGGCCCGCGCCATCAGCTTCATATTCGAACACGCCGACGAGCTGGGAGTCGACACCCGCTGCTATTCGCTTTGGGGCGGCTCGGCGGGAGCGCGTATGGCCGCGTGGCTGGGTGGCTACGGCCCCGATGCCTTCGGCGGCACGGTGAGCCAGAAAGCAGGCACCGTAGTAATGCAATACACAGGTCTGAGCGACTATTCCAGCAACGACGCGCCCACCTACGCCTGCGTGGGCGACAGCGACGGCATCGCCTCGTGGCGGGTGATGCAGCACCGCCTGGAAGGTATGTCAGCACTTGGCATCCCCACCGAGTTCCACGTCTATCCCGGCCTCGCCCATGGCTTCGGTCTCGGCACCGGCACCGTCGCCGAAGGCTGGTTTGACGATGCCGTGCAGTTCTGGGAGCGGCAAATGGCAGAAACAACAACAAAACCGTAATAACATGAAGAAGCATCTGTTAATCTTAAGTCTAATGATTATGACAGCAACAACAATGAAATCCCAAACCTATGGCGATGAAGGCCCTACCCTCACGCCGAATACGATGGGCCTCATTTATGAAGACGCCATCAATGAGAATGTGCCAGGACAGGTAAACATCCGTCGGGTTAGCTATAAGATTGAAGGCATCGATGTGGTGGCCAATGTCTATACTCCTGCGGGCTACGACCCAAAGAAAACCTACGCTGCCGTAGTGGTGGCCCATCCCAACGGGGGCAGCAAGGACCAAGTGGCAGGCCTTTATGCCCAAAAACTGGCCGAAGCGGGGTTTATCACTATCGCCTTTGATGCACGCTATCAGGGTGAGAGCGGAGGCGAGCCACGCCGAACCGACAAACCAGCCAACCGCATGGGCGACATCATGGGAGCCATTGACTTCATCCAGAACTACCCTGGTGTCGATAAGGAACGTATCGGTGCTTTCGGCATCTGCGGTGGCGGCGGCTACACCTTTGCCACGGCACAAGTCGACAAGCGCATTAAAGCCGTGGGCACGCTGAGCCTTTTCAACACAGGTGACGTGCGCCGCAACGGCTATATGCGCACACAGATGGACAACATCATGGAACGCCAGCGCGATGCCTGTCTTGCCCGCCAAAAGGAAGCCGCAGGAGCCGATCCCGAACTGGCCGGATTCATGAACTGGACGCCCGAGGAAGCACGGCAAATCAAGGTCGATCTTTATCGCGACGGTTATTTTTACTACGGTGTGACACATAAAAGCCCCCATGCCCCAGGCACATACCTGAAAAGCTCATTGATGGACATGATGGCTTGGGATGCAACCGACCATGCTGACCTCATCGACCAACCCCTGCTCATCATTGCAGGTGAGATTGCCGACAGCCGTTATATGTCGGAAGAAGCCTTCGCAAAAGCCAATCGCACAGCCGACAAGGAGTTGTTCATCGTACCAGGAGCCACACACATTCGTACGTATTTCGTGAAAGAATATGTGGATATGATTTCGGCTAAGATTCAGTATTTTTTCAAGGAGAAGCTATAACCTGTTCATATCCAAAAACAAAACGCATCGGTCAGAATAACCGGTGCGTTTTTTTGCCGCATTGAAAAAACACTATCTTTGCGGTATGACAGATGATTTTCAAGATGTTATCATAGAAAAAGGCCTTGCTGCATTAGGCACCGACCGTGTGGCCGACTATGTTGCACACGTCTATTGCGACCGTGGCAGATGCGAGTTTGTCTTCAATGAAAAGCCGTTTGCGCTTTGTGCCGGCGACTGCGCCATCTTCACCATTACGAAATTGGTTTTCGTCGTGAAGCCCTCCGATGACTTTGAGGCCACCGTCATCCACCTTCCCGACCAAGGCATCCACGCAACAGCCACTTTATGTTCCAGGAGAAGAACAACGCCGAGTTTGCCGACCTCATCTTCAGCTGGCTGAAAGAGCACGGCCTCTGATTCCGACAAAAAGAATCAACACCCAGCCCCGGCAGGCGGTCACTCCGCTTGCCGGGGCTGGGCATATTCACACGTGCTGCCTACGACTATTTGCTCTGCTGGAAAAGCCAGTCGCGCACGGCGGCGAGCTTGTAGCCGTAGTCGAACGAGGCCATATGCTCCATACCCTTGCCCGATGCGGGCAGCACGCTGCCGGTCTCCCAGCGGATGAAGTTGATATTGCCGCCACGGGCAATCAGCTCCTCGGCCAGCCGCTCTTGTTCTTCGGCAGGCAGTTTGGCACTCCAGCTTGCGGAGTCGACGCGGGCGCCATTCTCCTGCAGCACCTTGGCCAGACCCTGCATCCCGCCAGATGCTTTCTGGTCGCCGCCAGCCACGATGTAGAAGAAGCGCTTCCGGCCGAAATGCTGCATCTTCGAGGTGTCCCACTGGCTGCTGACGAAGAGCGAGGCGGCGAAGAGGTCGGGATGCACGATGTTGAAGTAGAACGACATCATGCCGCCCATCGACTGGCCAGTGGTGTAGAGGCGGTTGGTGTCGACGTTGTACTGCCGGCAGACCTCCGCGAGCAGGCGGATGGTCATCTCCACCTCGTCGGTGGTGCTCCAGTCGTCCTGCACGGCCCAGTCGGTATATTGCGGCACTAGGACGAACGAGGGGTGTAGCCGCTGGTCGCGGTCGGAGGCGAACTCAAGCGCGCCGTAGCCCTGCGTGAGCGGCGCCGTCACCTCCTTGCCAACGGTGCTGGCGTCGGCCATAAAGAGCACAAGCGGATAGCTCTGCTTTCCGTCGTAGCCCTCGGGCACCAGCAGGTTGTACTCCATCGTCTTGCCCGTCAGCTCGTCGTTGAAGGTCAGCTGCTTGAACTTGCCCAGCGTCTCCTGTCTTAGCCGGACAAACGTGCTGTCGGCCTCCTTGTCAATTTCCATGTGGCCACCTTGGCGAGGCCCACTTTCGCCGCCCTTCTTCGGGCCGCAGGCGACGAGGCACATCACACCTACCGCCAATAAAAACATTATTTTCTTCATATGTTCCTGGAGTGTTTCGAGTCGAAGCTCTGGTCTCTGCCAAGACCTTGTTTAAATGTGAATGACAATTTTAATCTTGCTCGCTAAATTGGAATTTAGTAGTCCAGCAACCTGCCGTAGTCGTTCCATTCGCCAAACATGCGTCCGGCTTTGGTCTCTGTGATAAAGTGCAACAGGGTCTGTTCATACATGCCCTTGTCTCTGGTCTTATAGAATGCCACATTGTAGGCACGAATACGTTGGTAGAGAGGAGGAAACGACTTGTACTTTGTCCATGCACGAGCCGATTTCAAAGCCGTCTCAACGTCTTTGTCTATCTTGAAACTGCGTACGCCCATTGGTGGCAGTACCTTTCTCCCTGCATCGGTCATCAGCCCTAACCGCTCCAGCCTTCTCACTCGCTCCTTATTCAACTCTGTCCAGAGGCTGTTCCGTTTTCTCGGAGTAAAGCATTGCATCCTCTTGCCGTCAATCAGTTTATGCCGACTGTCAATCCATCCGAAGCAGAGTGCCTCCTCCACGGCATCAAGATACCAGAAATGCCTGTCATCTACAGGTCGTCCCCGTTTCACGTCAACCCAGCATTCTCTTTCGCTGGCGTGGTGGGCTTCGAGCCATGCACGGAACTCACTTCTGTTGGCTATACAGAGGATGTTATGCTCTTCCATAAATTCCGATTTATCTGTCTATTGGTGTATATTCAATCTTGGCTTCCTCATCAGTCGCTTCCAGTTTCATAATCACAGGGCGCAGACCGTCATTGCAACTGACGATGGCCACGCCAGGCTCCTTGATCCAGTCGCCATAGTAGAACAGCCCTTTGTCGGCACCATGGGCTAGGGCGAAAACATACTGGTAGATAGCCTTCCACGCCTCGTCGCAGAAGCCATCCGGCTTTGCGTAGTCGGCATAGAACACGTCGCCCACCTTCATCATCGGGCAGGCCTTCAGCCCGCAGATGCCATATTCTTTCGCCAAGTCCTCATTCAGCATCGTTTTGAGGATCGTAATCTTTACTTTCTTCATATTGTCCGGAATGTTTCGATCCGATGATCTGGCCTCTGCCAAGACCTTGTTTAAATGTGAATGACAATTTTAATCTTGTTTGCTAAATTGGAATTTATGATGGTTCAGAGTTATACCTCCTCTGCCTGCATAGGCTTGTATATCGTGTCTACCACTCTGCGCTGGCATTCGTCGGCATCGGAAAGAGGGTGGGTACTGATAAGCATAAGGACACAGGAGGGGTCGAGGTGTGCGTCATTCAGGATTCTGGGATCCTCCAACTCAACATGAAAACCGTTACGCTCGTAGAAGGCGATGCGTCGGCGTGTGATGTCATCAGTCGGAGGCTCCACTTCCCCGATTATCGGCAGATTGCTCTCTTCCCTCAGGAGTCTCAGCGTCAATGCGCCCAAACCCTTGTTACGGTGGATGTCAAGCGTAGCCAAATACAGGAGATAACGACATATGCCTAATTCAAATACTACAGCCATACCGCAGAAGTCGTCATCTTCAGTGATGGCATAAAAAGACATTTCCTGGCAGTGGTCTATCATCCACAGGAAACGTTCAGTGTCAGTTCTCTCCGCTTCGGGAAAAGCAGACTCGTAGAGCTCTGGAACTTGCGCTATCAGCGGGTCTTTGCTTGACTGTATTTTTATCAAATTCATGACTATATTCCGATTTAACTGTTTGTTATTAGACTATGGGTAGGCGCGTCCACTGGAGGCTGCCCAGATCGATGTGGCCGCTGTCAGAGAGTGCCACCTTTACGTTGTCAACGAAATCCATTGTCGTTTCCTGTTTGTTCTGCTGTCCGCATGCCGCCAGCATGAGACCAATGCATAATAATGAGAATAGTTGTTTTTTCATATTTGTTATATAGTCCGCTAAATTGGAATTTATAGGTTTCTGATCAATGATAAATCACCACTTGACAAAGCTTTGAAATTGCGCTCAATTTTCTCAATGTCCCAATCCCACCATTTCAGTTGCAGCAGAAAGGCGATGAATTCGTCGTCAAAACGCATCCTGACCACTCGGCAGGGATTTCCCACGGCAACAGCGTATGGAGGAATGTCTGAGGCAACAACAGAGTTGGCTCCGATAATTGCTCCGTCACCTATGTGAACGCCTGGCATGATGGTTACATTCTGACCAATCCAGACATCATTGCCCACAACGGTATCACCCTTCAGAGGCAATTCATCTTTCACTGGAGCAATGGCACTTCCCCAGTCGCCACCAATGACATAAAACGGATAGGTTGTCACACCGTCCATCCTATGATTGGCACCATTCATGACAAACTCCACACCCTTGGCAATAGCGCAGAATTTGCCAATAATCAGCCGGTCACCTATGAAATCGTAGAAATGAGTGATATGCTTCTCGAACTGGTCAGCACCATCCACATCATCGTAGTAGGTATAGTCGCCGATGATGATACGCGGGTTCTTCACCACGTTTTTGATGAAGCAGAGGCTTGGAATCTTAGGATTCGGGAAAGCATCATTCGGATTTGGCCTGTTTTTAATTTCCATAAACTCCGATTTATCTGTCTATTGGTGTATATTCAATCTTGGCTTCCTCGTCGGTCGCTTCAAGTTTCATAATCACAGGGCGCAGACCGTCATTGCAACTGACAATGGCCACGCCAGGCTCCTTAATCCAGTCACCATAGTAGAACAACCCTTTGTCGGCACCATGGGCCAAAGCGAAAACATACTGGTAGATAGCCTTCCACGCTTCGTCACAAAAGCCCTTTGGTTTTGCGTAGTCAGCATAAAACACATCGCCCACCTTCATCATCGGGCAGGCCTTCAGCCCGCAGATGCCATATTCTTTCGCCAAGTCCTCATTCAGCATCGTCTTGAGGATGGTAATCTTAACTTTCTTCATATTGTCCGGAGTGTTTCGATCCGATGCTCTGGCCTCTGCCAAGACCATCTGTTGTAGGTTGATAATCTGTTCTTCATAAAGTCCGATGTTTTTGCAAATCGGCTGCAAAATTACGAAAAATTTCCGACAGCATCACATTCAAAGTCCCCCACTCTCCTACAGGCAGCAAAGGAAGCAGGGAGCGCAGAGGTCAGCAACGAGGGTGTCGTAGCCGGTGGCAAAATTGTAAGCAATCACCGAATTTTGGATAGTGGCCAGGCGGGGAATTCGTGGTATTTTTGCAGTTGTGATTACAGACAACTTGATATACGTAAATCATTAATAGCAAATTCAATATCGTAATATTATGAAACGTTTTGTCTTCGCTTTGGCATTGCTGGCGGTGCTATGCAGCTGCAAAAAGGCCGAGGAACCCACCTCGCCTGTCACCAGCGACACCATACCCACCACTCCCGAGGAGCCTACCACCCCCAAGGTCTTTATGACCACCGACATCTCGGCCGAAGGGCTGGTGGCCGTCTTCAACGCCCTGGGCATCACGCCGTCGGGCACCGTGGCGGTGAAAATCAGCACCGGCGAGTCGTCCAACTCCAACCACCTGCGTCCGGCGTTCATCCTGCCGCTGGTGCAGCTGGTCGACGGCCACCTTGTGGAATGCAACACCACCTATAGCGGCCAGCGCAGCACCACGGCCAGCCACCGCAACGTCATCCAGCAGCGCGGCTACACCGTCGGCGGCGGCTTCCCCTACGAGCTCGACCTGATGGACGAGGAGGGCGAGCTGGCTCTCGCCATCCCGTCGGCCAACCCCCACTTCGACAGCGCTATCGTGGGCAGCCACCTGGCCAACTACGACTTTATGATCAATCTGGCCCACTTCAAAGGCCACGCTATGGGCGGCTTTGGCGGCGTGCTGAAGAACCAGAGCATCGGTATGTCGGCGCGTCGCGGCAAGGCCCTCATCCATTCCGCCGGCCGCAACACCGTGAGCGAACGCTGGATGCAGTATGCCGACGACCAGGACGGCTTCCTCGAGAGTATGGCCGAGGTGGCCAACACCATCCACCAGTTCTTCCACCAGCCCGGCAAGCAGATTGTCTACATCAACGTGATGAACAATATGTCGGTCGACTGCGACTGCGACGGCAACCCCTCGGCGCCACGCCTGAAGGACATCGGCATCCTGGCCTCGACCGATCCCGTGGCCCTCGACCAGGCCTGCATCGACCTCGTCACCAACCACGAGAACACCAGCGACGACACCGCCCAGCCGCTACTTAACCGCATCAACCAGCGCCACGGCCTCCACATCCTCGAGCACGCCGCCGCCATCGGTCTCGGCAGCCGCGAATACCAACTCATCAGCATCGACAACCAGTAGTTGCTTGTCAACGCGAACAGCCGCTGATTTACCATCTCATAAAAGCGCATTACAATGAACCCCAAAAGAATAACCACAGCGCTAATGGCGGCCCTGCTGGCGTTCACCAGCCTCACCGCCTGCGCCCAAAAGAAAGGAGAACCCTCAATGAAAGGAAAGAAAACCCTCGTGGCCTACTTCAGCTGGAGCGGCAACACCGCCGAGGCGGCCAAGTACATCGCACAGCAGACCGGCGCCGACCTCTTCGAGATTGTGCGCCAGCAGGCCTACCCCACCGACTATGAGCCCTGCACCGTGGAGGCCAAGGCCGAGAAAGAACGTGGCGAGCGTCCCGCCATCCGTGATAAGGTGACCGATATGGAGCAATACGACGTAGTCTTCGTCTGCGTCCCCGTGTGGTGGTACACCGCCCCGATGCCCGTCTTCACCTTCCTCGAGCAGTACGACCTCGGCGGCAAGACCGTCATCCCCTTCTGCACCGCCTACAGCGGCCCCTCGTCGACGCTCAGGGACATCGAGCAGGCCACCCCCAAGAGCGACCACCCGGGCAGCATCTGCGTCGTCACCAAAGAGATGGGCGGCCAAGGTATGGACCACAAGCACAGCGAGATAGACCGCTGGCTCGCCAAACTGGGCTATTGACCAACCGCCCGTGGCGCATCGTCGCCCCAGAAAACACAGAAAAAGCGAGGCCCCGCCGGGGCCTCGCTTTTTCTGTGTTTGGTTTCCGACTGTCGGATGGGATTAGTGTTTTAATTATTGGGTTGAAAATTCCTCATCCGATGCCTTTTGTCGAGGTATCAGTTCGACGTTGTCGACCCGAGACCTCGACAAAAGGCGACTTAAATCGTCAATCTGCACCACCTTGCCGTCGTAGAAATAGACTCGTGTCTTGTAGTTGTATGACCACACTTCACTTTGGCCATATTTGGTCGTGGTGCGATAGGTGTTCATAGGGCTTCCCCAAGCGTCGCGACACATCTCCTTGGTCATATCGAGTGACACCTGCTTGCTTGCGACAAGTTTGCCGAATTTGTCGCCGTGTTTTGTCAGCATCTGCTGTCTGAATGCGGCATCTGCCTTTGCCTGCGCTTGTTTACGTTGCTGTTCTTTCAGATTCCGTTCTTTTACTAATTGTGAATGTGCAATTAATTTTCTCTTTCTTAATATTTCTAAATCTTTCTTTTTAAACAATCCGTCTTTTCCTGTTGAAAGATATAGTATATCTCCACCAATCTCTCCTCCTTTAATATCACCCCAGATGTCGTCGATATATGGTATAGTGTTTTCAATGGCATTCGTACTAAAAATGTAGTGCAATGGCAAGGCAAACGATCCGGTGTTCAATCCTTTTAAGATTGCGTAGTATTGTGTACCTTTCAAAACAATATCTTTAACAACAAAAACACTATCCATAATTTTTATGAGTCTGTTTGATATAGAATCTTCGAGCAAACCACCCGTAATGTTCTGCAAAGTTGTTCCGCAAAGCACAACTTCTTCGCCAATATATGTTTTTGCTACATTATAAAATCGCAATGGCATCATTTTGTGTATTACAGAATGAAACCCAGGCACCCGATCTGCATATTCAAGGCGGTCTAAGTACTCTTTAAATCTATCACGGTATGATAAATAATATTGAACAGACTTTGCATCGCTATCTAATGGACGGAATATGATATACTGAATATAATAAGAAATAAGATCAACCTCACCTTTGAGTATTTTTTCTTTCAAAGACTTAACGTCTGTTTGTTTAGGCCAGTTCAATACCACCAACTCTTTCTGCCATTCGTGGTACCACATAGGCTGTCCTAATTTGTACAATGCGCGAACAGAATCAGCATTGTCTGAACAAAATACATATCCCACGACCTCGTAGTATCCTTTTTTCATTGTTCTATTCACGGGTTCACCCGTATTATCTATACAGAAGTCATTTTGTACTGGGTAAAATTTATAACTATTATATATTACTTCAGGTTTCTGTATGAATTCTATACGGCTTTCAATCAATACATCTTCAGGCAGATAAACAGTATCTCCAGAAAGGTTTAATTCCCAATAACTAGTTGGCGCGCAATCTCTGAGTTTTTTAGAATCTGACCAACGTGGCGACAATGAAACAATTTCAGTATTATTGATTGAAGGAAAGTATTTTTCAAAATCCACGTCCTCTTCATAATAACTCTTTGAGGCTGTCAGTTGAGAGGAGTAGTCATCCCCTACGATCTTGATTTGAGCGCATATAGTTGTGGAATGAAAAAGGAAAACAGCAACTCCAACTATACTTATAGCCTTGTGCCCGAAATACTTAAAAGATCTTTTGTTCGATTGTTCCATAATAATATGTTTATAAGGTTAATCGTGTGTATCCCTGGATAATTGTACTTTGAGGTTCAGTGTTCCTTGTTCTCAAAGACCTTAAATTGAGACGTGTTCGAATCTGTTTTGCAATTTGGTTGTTTACCCTTCTTAAGTTTCCTACAATTGCAAGGGTTTCAAGATAGTTTTTCATCTGTTCTCGGTCATTTTGGACAAATAAAAAGAACTGGTCAGTAATGTTGACACCTCTTATCAGCTGATTGAATGTAGAAACATCGACACTGTTTCTAAACGCAGGTAAAGCCCTATTCATAAAATGATTTATTGGCATATTAATACTATTTATAGTAAAACATCAAAACAATCCCGCCCGCCGCGCAAACCGTTGGCAGGAGCAGGTAAAGAAATAAAACAAAACGGGGAATCGGTCCCTACATTTCCGAGACTGTTGAAATGGGGGGGTAAAGTTAGCGAGTTATAAGAATTATGTTTCATTCAATAAGTTATCATACACGAGGGCAGTATCTTGTCAACCATCACGTATTCGCCATCAATATGGAATATCACGGTCAGTTTGCGCTTGCCAATAGTCATTGTTTTGGCTTGTGGATGGTAGAGCCTGGCTATGCGGTATTTGCTCTCGGGAAACGCCTCGGCGAGGTACGACAGCTCTTCGATTTCTTTGCGCAAGCCTGCCGTATAACGTCTGGCGAAGTCAAGGGTGTGCTGTTCGGATGCAAACACAAACAGCCTGTCGATGTCTGCCAATATCTCGTCGCTGTACTTAAGCCTGTACTCTTTCATAGCGACGATTGACAGACTCTTCTACCTTGCCCCAGAACTCGTCGCCCGACAGATAGTTCGGCATCCGCCCCTCGGCGTGGTTGCGCATATCGCGCTCGACAGAGGCCTCCCAGTAGGCGCGTTCTTCCGGCGTCAAATCATCCTGCATTTCCGTGACGCCATCGTCATTCAGTGCCTCGGCCGAGACATAGCCTTCCGGAATTGGCGTATTGGTCTTCGCCACTTCGCGACGGCGCGAAAGCTTAGGCTTCATCGGGTTTGTGTATGCTACTTGTGTTTCCATTTTCTTGCTGTTTTAGATTTGCAAAATTACGAAGAATTATTGGATTGACAAAATGTAATTTCTGACTTCAGTCGTTGTTTCGGAAAAAATGCGTAATTTTGCAGCCGAATTATGGACGGCGAAATCATCATATCTGACAACCTGGCCGATGTGGCGAAGATGCAGCACGGCGGCTACGTCACCCACGCCCTCTGCAGCGGCGGCAGCTGCCGGTTCCGCAAGGACGAGAAGGTCTTCACCCTGGCCGAGGGCGACTGTATGATTGTGCCGCAGCAGGAGGTGGCGTTCCGCGTGGAGAGCGCCAGCGCCGACTTCGCCGTCGAGGTCATCTATGTGAGGGGCGATTTTGTGCAGGTCGCCACGCCGCCGACCAACTACGGCACCCGCGGCCACCTGGCCCTCTTCGAGAACCCCGTGATGCACCTCGGCGACAAGCAGCGGCAGGTCTGCGCCCTCAACTTCGACTACCTGCGCCGCCGCCTGGCCATCGACACCCACAACTTCCACCGCGACGCGATGATCAACGCCGTGCAATGTATGATCATCGACTTCTTCGACTTCCACGTCGAGCTGACCCGCAGCCAGGGCGGCGATCTCCTGGAATTACAGGTCAGCAGCCAGAACTCCAAGCTGATGCAGCAGTTTCTGGCTATGCTCGAGCGCGGCGACTTCCGCCAGAGGCGCGAGGTGGGCTACTATGCCGACGCCCTCTGCGTCAGCGCCAAATATCTCAGCGAGGTCTGTAAGCGCGTCAGCGGCCAGTCGGCCATCTACTGGATCACGCGCTATACCTCGCTCGACATCGCCCGCCAGCTGCGCACCACCGACCTCACCGCCGAGCAGCTCGCCGACCTCTACGGCTTCGCCGACGCCAACTACTTCGTCCGCTACGTCCGCAAGAACCTCGGCACCACCCCCTCCAGCTTTAGGGGGTAGAAACACCACCACCCTCTGATTACCAAACCAGTCAGTCTTAGGTATCTGGTTTTATTTCTTCTTCCCCTTTTTCCAGTCGAAATAGATCATTCCGGTCATCCATAGCAGGGCGCTCTAACTTGTAAGCCATAGGGGCGGCATCGATTTTGTTCAGCGTGGCCATATTCTGCAGGATGGATATCAGCCGCTGTGCCAGTCCGAAGCGTTGCACAAATCGCGGCGGAAGAAAAATGTTGAGAGCGAAGGCAATAAAAACAAATATGTTGCGTTAATAGAGCAAAACAATGATGTAAAAAATATCCAGCAGTGGCACACGTTTTTTGGAAAATAAAGTAAGGAGGATCCGTTATGACAATGAATGTAAGCAAGGTTTGGGTCGACAGCGAATATGTACACATCCTGACCGACGGCGGTCAGGAGCTGCGCGAGCGTATCGCTGACTATCCGCGTCTGCGCGGAGCCTCGGCTGCGGCGCTACAGGACTACGAGACCGACCGCTACGGCATCAGCTGGCGCACACTGGACGAGGATCTCTGCTTCGAATACTTCGTGCCCTTGAACTAATAATTGTAACGTATGAAAATATCTATGCATAACTTGCTGATTTTTCCCTCTACGGAATGCACAAGAAATCGGAGAGGATGAAGGAACTGCCGGTGGCCGTTCCGATAGCGCAGCGGAGAACAAAAGTATCCTCTTTGTTTTTCTCTGTTCTCCGCTTGGCTGCACTCCGTTTGCCACCCTGCGGGACGCTATCGAAAGCCACTGGCTTTCTTCATGTGCCTGCACCTGCCGCAAGAACTAACACTATATTAAAATTGCATTTTGTCAATCCGATAATTCTTCGTACTTTTGCAAATCGAAAACAATACAATCTGATATGGAATCTGTAGCAGCAATAGAAAGACCAAAGGCAGTGCGTACCGCGCATTCGGCACGTGGCCGAAAGCCCATCGGCACAACACAAAGTGTCGACAAAACGCCTGAAAGCGAGTTGATGACGGTGGAAGAGTATTTTGACGAGGTTTGGCAACGATACCTTGAGAAATATGAAAAGCTACAGGCTTAGAATTTCCCGCAGGGCGAGGCTCGACATCGAGGACTTGACCGACTTTCTGCTCACGGTGATGAGTATCGAGGGCGCACGCAGATATCTAGATATGATGATTACCGAAGTGCAGTCGCTCTCGGTGTATGCCGACCTGTACCGGCCGAGCACGATGGCCACCATACGGCAGTACCACCCCAAGGCCCGCCGAATGGTGAGCCATAACCGTCGCTGGTGTTTCATATTCCACGTAGAGGATGATATGGTCATTGTGGACCGTATCCGCCCGTCCAAGATGATAGCCCGATGAATGCCAATATTTGTAACTTGCTGATTTTGCACATCATACGGGTTGTACAAGAAATCGGAGAGGATGAAGGAACTGCCGGTGGCCGTTCCGATAGCGCAGCGGAGAACAAAAATTTCCTCTTTCTTTTTTAATTTATTTGCCTGCATCTGCCGCAATGCTGCGGCGGGGTGTTTTTTTTTTAACAACCTGTAAGATTTGACCCCCTTTATACGTCTAATATATGTGAAGAGTTATAATTTGTTTAATCCGTAAAAAAAGACAAAACAATGAAGAATTTTCAATTTTTGTTCGCACTGGCGTTATGTATAGTACTAACCCTCTCTGCCTGCGGAAAGCCAGATCCCGAAAACCCGGAACAGTCACAGCCTTTGCCTCAGCAAGAATGGCCTGCCAAGAAAATCAGTCGCATTGTGCATAGTGTTGGTACACTCAATTATATGACCTTCGACTTTGATTGGGACAATGGGGTTCTTAACGAGATACGCTGCACTTACTACGACGGCTCATTTCTTGGACGTACGGTGTTGGAATACAATGATGGACATCTTTACCGCGTTTTTCCTTGCGACAAAGATGACGTGGCTTATCCCGACGGCGCTATGTACTATCACTACGATGCCAATGGACGTCTGGCAAGCCAGAATTTTATCCTTCCGATACAGCAGGACAACAACCTCTGCCAAGCCACTTACAATGAGGCTGTGCCGTGCGAATTGGTGTACAACTACACCGCCGACGGAAAGGTGTCGGAGGTGCTGGCCACAAAGACATTAAATAATGGCAGTACCGAGTCTCTCACCTACCGCTTCAACTGGGAGGGCAATAACGTTACGGCCGTTTCATGCATCTCTGCCGACGGTGAGCGCATCCTCTTCAGCGGTATGCATTACGACGATAAACGTAACCCTATGGCCTTCCCTATGGGGATAGAAACAATGGGTACGGATATGATAATGGAGGGCGTTTGGGGCAATGCCTACATCTTCCTTGCCTACGCTTTCAGTTGGAGTGCCAACAATATGACCACCCTGATTAGTGGCAACGGTCAATGCACCTACACCTATGACGATGACGGTTATGTGCTGAGCAAAACCATTGCCGCCAGTGGTCAGAGCAGCACCTATACGTTCACCTACTGCGAATGACAAACACACTTAACTCATGCAATAATATGAAACAGTTTAAGAAAAAGAACTGGGCTTTTTATCTGTTTATGTTTGGTGTTTTCACAGTGGCATTCTTCTTGGTAGATTGGCTGATTGATAAACACGAAGCTGGCTACGCTGTTGTAAGCGGAATTATTAGCGGTATAATAATGACCGTTCTCTGGTGGTTCTTCGACCAAGCCCACGAACAAATCAAACAATCTTCGTAGGAAGACGAAGTCTACCGAAAACACAATGCAAAATAATCGGCCAAAGCTGTGCTGCAACGCCCCCAAACGGAATTAAAAACGGCTGTCGCGGGTTGCAAAAGTGGGTTTTGAAATTGAAACAAGGTTTTGCGGGGGTGCAAAAGGGTGTTTTGAAAATGAAACAAGGTTTCGCAGGTTGCGAAAGGGCTTTTCGGATTGAAAACAGGGTTTGGCAGGGTTACAACGGGGTGTTTTGAAATCAAAAGGCGGTGAAAATAGTGTCGCGAGGGCCAAATGATTTTGAAAATGGGTGAAAAGAGTGTCGCGGGGGTGTTTTGAAATCAAAAGGCGGTGAAAAAGAGTGTCGCAAGGTTCACTTCTTCTTCCCCTTTCTCCAGTCGAAATAGATCATTCCGGCCATCCATAGCAGGGCGCAGACTATGGCCCAGATTGCACCTGTGTTCATACAAAGTTTTTGTTTTTTAAACGCCGTTGAGCCTTAAAAATTGCATTGTCTGAGGCTTGCGGTGCATTTTTTTGTGAAAAAGGGAACTAAAATCCAAACAAATCAAAATTTAGTTCATATCTTTGCACAATCAAACACCGCAATACGATTATGCGTTAATTTCTGAAAATCATATTTTTAAATCGAGAAACATTGTTCGTCGGGTCGCCAAAAGCGTCCTTTGGAAGGGGGGATGTACGCCTTTTCTGACGCCTTCAGGCCACCGAGGTCTTTGACATAGTTTCTCCCTTTTGCAAAAGCCTGAGCGACCCGGCCGATTCATCGCTTTTGTAAAACCTTTTAAACATTTAAAAATATGATTTTTAACGAAAACCAAAACGTAACTTCGTACGAAAACCAAAACGAAAACGAAAACGAAAAGGCTGGCGCTCAGCCGAAAACAAAAGTTATGCTGGCCTGGAGCAACGGCCGCGAGACGCACCTGCACCCCTCGATGATGCACTTGGCCGAACTGAGCCATCTGAAACGGCTTGAGCAACTCAAGAGTCTTAAAGAAAAACTCGACCTCGGACAGGAATGCTACTGTCTGAATCTCAGCGAAGAGTATGAACGCTACAGCGACGAGCTGTGGAGCCTGGGCCTCCACGCCGAGAGCTTCCGAATGCTGCTCTACGCCTCCGAGGTCTTGTTTGCCACCGGACGAAGATGGATCAGCCGTCGCCTCACCAGTTGGCATCACGACAACCTCATACAGTTCCGTTGGCTTTATCGCCGCTGCCGCCAGCGCGCCGCTCAGGATTCGCGCCTTGTTCCGCTCTTCAACGCCAGCGAGGTGAAGCGCCTCTACAAGCGGATGCTCGCAGAATACTGGGGCGACAAGGACCCCGGCCAGTGGGACTGCGTCTACCACTGGGACGGCGACGACCCGTTGTGCGACTGACCCCAGATGCCGCGAGGCGCACAGTTGCCGACGGCTCCCATTTAATATTCTTTCCAAACAGAAAACTCGGTGCCGAAAAGCGCCCTCGCTGGGCCTTGTTCCGAAAAAGTTATTAACAAATTCTGACCATCTTCTACTGAGGTAGAATATGGGTAGAATTTGATAAGAACTTGGG
>R20__coassemble_622_pt1 | contig 24631 bp, 36 predicted proteins | sample R20__metabat2_low_PE_005 | metagenome-assembled genome bin R20 | reverse complement strand
CAACTGAATCCAGTCGCAGGACACAAAAGTGACAACCTAAATCAGCAAATTACACTTCCCGATAAAGAATGGTTCATCGACAAACTGAACCGCTCGATACTGATAGCAAAAGAGGAACATCACCGAACCATCGCCGAAGGATAACCGAGGGAACGGACGAAAAAGACAATAAAAAAGGAAATGAAAATTAAAGCAAAAACCACCCGCAGGATTATCGGCATCACGGCACTTGTGCTGTGGGGGGTGGTTATTGCGTCTATGTCCTTGGACGAGGGTGTCAGAATAGCCTATCATCTCGACGGGTGGGCTTTCGGGATAGCGTTGGTGCTCACACCTATATATGCTGTGATGCTGGCCATCTATATTACAGGAGGCAGACATTGGTTGATAAAAACTGTGACTTGGATAAGCTGCGCTGTTATCCTATTTTTCTGCGGACTTTTGCTTTACGTTTCGACAATTATCCCATCCGACCATAGGGCTTGGAGCAACAAAGACTATGTGGTGTACTCTGTGTCCTCCGGTTGGATTGACCCAGACGACCTTGTGCTTTATCGTCGTGATGGCCTTTTTGACAGGAAGATGTATCGCCTGCGGTGCGAAGACTGGAATTACATCGAGGATGTAAAGTACACAATGTTTGACACATTGAATTTGATAATAGAGACGTATACATATTCACCACATTTCGAGTCTGACAGCATCTGCCGCGACACCGTCTTCTACCGCTTGACTGACGGCAGACAATACAATAAGGACAAGAAAGATTCATTACTGAACTTGATAAATAAACAATAAAAACATTAATATTATGACCCACTACGAAAAAAAATCAATGAAAAGAATCTTTTATATAACGATGGCTGTGCTGCTCCTTGTAGGCTGCAGGCATGATACCAAGACACCTCTGTATGTGCCGGAAGGCTCTTTCGGCATGGAGGAGCTGACTGCTATCGCGCAGGATACCACTCACTACCGCGCTCTTATTTTCACCAGCCCCTACTGCTACGGCTGCAGACAGATGAACGAGGAAATACAGAATGCCGTCAGCACTATGGACACCTCGCTGTGGCGCATCTACTACCTTATCGTTCAGGACATCGTCGACTCCGCCCATTGGGAGGAAGTTGTCGGGGATATGATGGACATGGGCATTCCCCGCGAGTTGATACACCATTGCAGCCTACCGTTCAAGGAAAGAATGTACAGCGACGTGGTGACGCTCTTCCACACGGCACAGCCCATCGATCCCCGCAGTCGCATGGAAGGCGTCCCTTTCGAGTTGTTGGTCGACACCAACAACTACATCCCCGTGCAGCGCGCCAAAGCCTCACCGGATGATGACAACTATTGGTACGTGGTGCGAGACTTCATCTATGAGGACTGGATTCGCGAGTACACTGACTTCTCCGTCGACGACGGCAGTTTCGTCGTGGACACCACTCCCACGACAACTGCTGACGATAGAATAATAAAGTTAAATAGATAAAATAATCAATATTATGACCCACTACGAAAAACAATCAATGAAAGAACTGCGCGCCGGTATGGGCGAAGGCCTTGTGGAAGCTGGCAAGCGCAATGAGAATGTCGTGGCGCTGAGCGCCGACGTGAAAGGCAGCGTGAAAATGGACGGCTTCGCCAAGGAGTTCCCCGAGCGCTTCATCCAGTGCGGCATCGCCGAGGCCAATATGGTCGGCATCGCCGCTGGTCTGAGCCTCTGCGGCAAGGTGCCCTTCCTGGGCGGCTTCGCCGAGTTCGTCACCGGCCGCGTCTACGACCAGATCCGCCAGGTCGTGGCCTACAGCAACAAGAACGTGAAGATCTGTGGCTCGCACGCCGGCATCTCGCTCGGCGAGGACGGCGCCACCCACCAGACGATGGAGGACATCGCCCTGATGAAGGCTCTGCCCAATATGACCGTGCTGGTGCCCGCCGACTTCAACCAGGCCAAGGCCGCCACGCTGGCCGCCGCCGAATATGACGGTCCCGTCTACCTGCGCCTCGGCCGCAGCAAGATGGCCTGCTTCCTGCCGGAAGGCGAGAAGTTCGAGATCGGCAAAGCCCAGCTGCTGAGCGAGGGCAAGGACGTGACTCTCTTCGCCTGCGGCCACCTGGTGTGGGAAGCCCTGCAGGCAGCCGAAGCCCTGGAGAAAGAAGGCATCAGCGCCGAAGTTATCAACATCCACACCATCAAGCCGCTCGACGTGGAGGCCATCGTGGCCAGCGCCAAAAAGACCCGCGCCGTGGTGACCTGCGAGGAGCACCTCTTCAACGGCGGCCTCGGCGACAGCGTGGCCCAGACCCTCGCCCTGCACTGCCCCACGCCGATGGAGTATGTGGCCGTGGACGACAAGTTCGGCGAGAGCGGCACGCCCGACGAGATGCTCACCAACTACCACCTCCGCGCCGCCGACATCGTCGGGAAGGTGCACGCGGTGCTGAAACGCAAGTAAATCGCCTTGCCGCTGCGCGGCAGAAATCTTGTAAATCTTGTAAATTATTTGCTGACGCAATCGAACGAACAGCATTACCGCCGCAGGCGGAATAAATTTACAAGATTTACGAGATTTCGCCCGCCGCAGGCGGGCAGGAGAATAAATAGATTAACTGAAAAAACGACAACTATGGACAATCCCTTCCCTGAAATACAGCGCTTCTGCCAGAGCTGCGGAATGCCGCTGAGCGACGAGGTCGTGAGCGAGAACCCCGACTACTGCAAGTACTGCTTCGCCGACGGCCACTTCACGCAGGACTGCACGATGGACGATATGATAGAGGTCTGCGTGCAGTTCCTCGACGAGTTCAACAAGAACACCGGCCAGCACCTCACCGCAGACGAGTACCGCGAGCAGCTCCGCCAGTACTTCCCAACGCTCAAGCGCTGGCAGAAGAAATAAAAGATTAATAAACTGAAATAAATGATTAATAAACTATAGAAATATGAAACTATTCAAGAAAAAGAACTGGGCATACTACCTGTTTATGTTTGGCGTATTCACATTGGTAGATTTCCTTGTGAACATATTGTTCGACCATGACGGACTACGCAGTGCTGTTATTGGCGGATTGGTAAGCGGAGTTGTCTTTACCATCCTTTGGTGGTTTACCGTTCAAGGCCACGAGCAAATAAAGTCCGCTGTCAAGGAAGACGAGGCCGAGCGCAAGCGCAAGGAATAACCCGTGGCGGATGTTTCGGCGCGGCGGAATGCCGCCGCGCCGCGTCAGCGTTGGCTTCCGCTGGAACGGTATGGGCAACACCTCGGCCTACGAGTCGGTGCCCGTCGCGTGGGACGATTACGGCAACGTGACACGCTACGAGCAACGCCGCACCGAGAGCGATGAGTTCTCGCTCGGCTTCTTCACCCTCATCGCCGGCATCCGCTTCTGAGCCGTCAGGCATACCTCTCGGCGGCACTAAAAGCCAGCGCATCGACCACGAGCGCTATCGATGCGCTGGCCTTTTGTATCCGACCCTTTCTACATAGAGGCGAAAAAAAAATCTGCTCCCTGTAAAAAAAGAGCAAAAAATGCTACCTATAGGGAAAACAGATTATTTTTTTTGAAACAGAAACTTCATCAACAAATAAAACAAGACAATATGAACCAACCGAAACAAAACCTGGCCACGACAAAATGGGCTATGGCCGCTGTAAGGGCAACCCTATTCCTAAGCCTGATGTGCATCCTGGTTCCCGCCAAGGCACAATATCTTTTCAAGGAACATTACGAGTTGAAAGTAAGCCAGTTCTGCCTCGACTGCGGCAATCCGCAGGCCGAGCCGCCATACGATATGGCGTCGCGTCTGTTGACGGCTTTCGACCAGAAATCGCTCGACAAGATACAGGGCGACATATACGTCCAGATACTTGTCGACTCGACGGGACAGGCGCAGCTGCTTAGCGCCGACAACCAGACGAATGTGAAGTCGAAAAAGCTCCGGCTGCAAGAGGCCGTGAACAGCATTGTGTGGAAACCTGCCGTGGGCGATGGCGGCTACCAGTCGGTGCAGATGCTCTTGCAGTTTGAAGGCGACCGCTTCTATATTCAACGGCTGTCGTTCTTGCAGCGCGACAACGAGCCTGCCAAGGAACCGAAGAAAACGGACAGAAAACTCAGCCACACCTTCAAGACCTACAATACCGCCAACTCCGACCTGCCGTGGAATATGTCGAGGGCTGTGTGCGAAGACCACTCGGGTGCCATTTGGATGGGGACAGACCAAGGGCTTGTTTGCCTGAAAGATGGCAAGATGAAAGTTTACAACCAGAAAAATTCGCCCCTGACGACCTATCCGAAGGACCCAAACGATATGCACTCCATTATGGCGTTGGCCACCGACAGCGAGGGGCGCCTGTGGGTTTCGCAGGGGTATGACCTGTTCATCATTGATGGCGACCAATGGATCCATTTCGACAAGAACAATTCTCCAATAGGCTGGTGCACCGACTTCAGCATCGACAAACAGGGCAATCTGTGGGTGCCGACATTCCACGGAGCCTATCGGTATGCCGAAAATAACTGGATTGTTGTCGACTCCATCAACCACCCACTGCCCTGGAACAATATCTTCAACGTATTCGTCGACAGCCGCAACCGCAAATGGATTGGCACCAGCAAAGGCAGCGTCGTTATGGTTGACGGTAGCCCCGAGACCTTTGAAGACACTCCATTCGGCATCAAAGACATAACACTCGACGAAATGCTCGAGGACAGCAAGGGCAACCTCTGGATATCGGTATACGGCAGTGATGAAAAGCCGACCAACGCCATCAGATGCTTCGACAGCGAAGGCAAATGGCACGAATACGAGTGTCCGTTGCTGAAATACTGGAAGGAGTGCACCGTTGCCGACATCGAACTTGACGAGGAGCGCGGCGAGTTGTGGATTTCCGTATATCATATAGGGTTGTTGATGTACAACATAGCACAAGACAAATGGGAGCTCTACACACCTGAGAATTCCCTGCTGCCAGACTCCTACATCGAGGATATCCATCTGGACCACGAAGGGCATCTATGGGTCGCCACGTTCGGCGGCTTCGCCGTCACGGAATGAACCGCTGAAACCACAACAACACAATCTTTACTATTCAGTTATACAGAAATGAAGAAAGTATTCAATCTGTTCTCCGCTACGCTATCGAAAGTTTTTAACGACTTTGTTCCCTATAGTCACCAAGTCCACTGGACTTTCTTCACTCTCGTGATGCTGTGCGCCGTGGCGATGATGACCGGATGCAAGGGCGGTGGTACGCCTGCCGAACTTGACGAGGCAACGGCAACCGAGTCCGCGACCGACACAGCCGCAGTATGGCAGGCGACGGACACCGACACGTTCAACGTTGACGAATGGGAGCGGCTGGCGGGAAAGATGCGTGGGGGCGACACACTCCTTCCTGAGGAATGGCCTTTCCTCTTCCAGAACATCGACAAAGCGGACGGCGGATACTCCGAAGATATGGGCTACAGCCTATACGAAAGCATACGGCACACTGGGTTTTTAAAGAATATGGAACAGGAAGGCCTCGACAAACTTTCCCCCGAAAGACGTGAACAGGTGCTTGCGTCGATGATTGACTTGATGTCAATAGACATTATGGCGGATGAGCACACCTACACTTGGACCGAGTTCTCCGATGACTTTTACGTTTTCAGAGGCTCCCGGGCAGCCGAGAAAGCATTTGAAAGAATAAACAAAGAGAAGAAAGAAGAGTCTAACCAATAAAACAAAAACATTATGAAGAAAGCATTTTTAGCACTCGCAGTGCTGTGCGCCGTGGCGATGATGGCCGGATGCAAGGGCGGCACGGCAACCGAGGCCGACTCATTGTCGCAAAAGGAAATGCTCATAACCCCACCTGGCTATTTTGACAAGTATCTTATCCCTTCTGAAGGCCCCATAGATACAATGGGATTAGACACAATGATATTCACCTTCTGCGAGGTCGACGCCGAGTTCCCCGGCAGCGAAGATTCGCTAAACGCTTTCCTGCACAGAAACATACGTTATCCAAAGGATGCCAAAGACAAGAAAATCGAGGGCACAGTATATGTGTCATTTGTCGTTGAAAGAGACGGAGACATCACCGATGCGAAGGTTGTACGGGACATTGGCTACGGCTGCGGAGAAGAGGCTCTGCGAGTATTAAACACAATGCCGAAATGGAAACCTGCAACACAACACGGCTATGCCGTTCGTCAGCAAAACAATCTACCAATCAGATTCTCTTTGAATAAAATCAAATAACCAATAAACCCATATCATTATGCAAATCCCTCAGCAAATTGAATCCATCAGCATCGCGCGCGCGGCCAATGCGGCGCACTATGAGTACCTCGCCACCGTGCGCAAGCGCACCGCCGAGCTGCCCGTCGACCACGAGCGCGGCCGATTTTCGCACAAAAACAATACCCCGCTCACGAGCGCGGTGAAAATGCAGAAATGAAACAACAGATTGAAGATGAAAAATAATAACAAGAACTCTATTCTCGACTGGGAGAAGCTGAGGAGCCAGCCGCCGCTGGTTCAGGCCATCTCCATCCTGTCACTGGTGATACTGGTGGCGATGATTTTCACGAATCGGCAGTACATCGTCACCTTGCCGTGGTTCACGTATGTAGCGCTTGCAGGTGGCATTTGCCTCTTTCTCGGGATATTCCTCTACACCTACAAAGGCCGGCTCCAGACCGTCGGCAAGTACTTCTTCGGCTTTGTGGTGATTGTGTATGCCGCGCTCATTGTCACCGTCTATGCCGGAATCGGCAGCGAGCGCGAATGGAACGACCTCGAGGTCGAATCGTACTATATTCCCAGCACCGGCGGAATCAGGCTAAAGGGTCCGTCGTACCTTGTTGTCACCATCGACGACCAACCTGAGCATATCTGCAAATACGACCAGTCGCCGAAAACGCTGGCCAAACGCTACGGCACCGACTTCAACGACTCCGTCACCGTCGACCTGACAGCCCTACAGATTGTGCCGCACTTCTACGTGAAGCCCAAGGCCAAAGTCAAGCCGAAAGCCGCCAACGCTGACGCGCCTATAATAGACTGATGGATTATAAAAGAAGACGCATAAGATGTTGAAACCATACAAATACTGTTTCTATAGAATCACGCGGTTCTGGGACCATCCCGTGCATTACTCCTTGTCCTATGACCCGCTGACGCAGAAAGTCGATCCGACCCATCTGATATCCTCGATAGGCATCGTATCGCTGCTTCAAATCTCCAACCTCAACACGCTGCTGATCCTGCCCGTTCTGCTGTTCGGCCACCAGCTGTCGGCCAACCTGCTGTGGATTATCGTGGTGGCAATCGCCGTTTTCAACGTCTTCATCCTTAACAAAGAGAAGCTGTACGACGACTGCGAGGCCCGGTGGAAAGACGAGCCCCCCAAAGCGCGCAAGAGGAACCGCTGGCTACTGATAGCCTACTTCGTCGCCAGCGCCGTGCTGATGGCCGTGTCGTTCAAGATAGTGTATCTCCCTCACTCAATGACATTGCCCTTCTGGGGATAATCAACCAATCACATAACCGAAATAACCTCTATGAACATAGCAGTCTTCTGCGGCTCGTCGCTGCCGCGCAACAATGAAATCGTCGAGGCCGCCGCGTCTCAACAAAACCACGCCGAGAAATTGATGCATAACATATAATATAAAAGGTATATGAAAAAAGCACATCCGAGGAAGAAATCGACCAAAAGGTATATGAAAAAAGCACATCCGAGGAAGAAATCGACCAAGAAGAAAAGCAATATAAAGAAAGTTATCTTGATACTCGCCGTGCTGTGTGGCATCGTCGTTTCGATAGCCAAATGCGAGAGGGGGCTTTTCGACCACGACAATGCCATGACTGTCAAGGCCGTCATCACCGACGTGAGGCCATTCTACGGCGGAGGATACGGGTCTAATTACGAAGCTGTCTATGAATACTCTGTGAACGGAGGCACCTACAATAGTTCGGACCATATTTGCTATGACACCTACAAGAGACTGAACATTGGCGACACCGTATCGGTCTTGGTAAACAATAACGATTACAGCCAAACGGAGCTGTTGCTTGAGCAAGACAAAATACTTAAATTTCATATCGATTTTTAATTCACTTCACGTTGCACAATGAAAATGCACGAATGAAACAAGAACAATTATCACAAAACAATGGGACATAACAAGGACAGACGCCCAACGTATCCGGCGGAGAACAAGAAAGGTAAAGGCAAGTCTTTCGTCAAACTGTTGAAGGATGGCTGGGCTTATGCTTTCTTGGTGATTTTATTTGTGCTTTTCATTAATGCAATTGTCATAATCCACGACAATCACATACGGCGGAATCAGATTAAGGACAACCCAGTCGAGACAGAGGCCGTCATTACTAAGATAGGAAGGAAGGGATTCTTGAGAGGTCGGCGATATGCACATACAAAACCGGTATATTACGACTACTACGTTGGAGACTCTTTGTACCACGGTATAATATATGAAAGTACTAAAGAAAGAGAAACCAACAATATGAGGGTCGGTAACACTATCAAGATAACCTACGAAAAGGACAATCCGTCGAACTCGATGTTTGGGGAAACGCTATCACAGTATTAACACAATGCACATAGCAGTCTTCTGCGAGGAGTCGCTGCCGAGCTCGGTGAAAGAAAGTTTTTAACGACTTTGTTCCCTTTGGTCACCAAGTCCGCTGGACTTTCTTCACTTCGCTCCCGCAAAAAGCAATATTTTCAGACTAACAGCGTTACAACGATATTATGACTAAAGACAACAACGGAATCAATCACACCAACGGCGAGGAACACCAAAGCCTCGTCGGCTCGATGGCGCCGTTCCTCGACAACGGCAAGCCCAAACTTGGTATCTTTTGGTACGACGCAGCCAACCAGTCGCTCTTCGGCGTGGAGAAAATCGATGCCGATCAGGCTACATTTGTCAACGGTCGCGCCACCATCTCAAAGCTTAACAAAACCTATTGGCAAAAGCAACACCACCGTGCCGAAGCCAAAGGCGACACACGCTCCATATTTTATCAGGAGCACAACTACACGCTTATTCCACGTGGCCGTGTCTTCCTCGATGAGAAGACCGACCGCTTCCACGTCTGCGTCGGCAGCTGGCTGCACCAGGTGGATGCCGAAAAGCTGCACGAACTGATAGAGGACGAGTTCAACCTGCCAATCGACTTCGAATTTGTCGAAGACTATCACTGGGATCTTGGCCACGGCTGGTCTGAGGAACTAATTTAACACTCCACACCCGTGCGCGGTAAAAATGCACGAATGGAACACCCATTCGCAAGAGCGAGAGCAATGAGAGCTTGCTCGCATTGCCGAGCCGCAGAATGGTGTGCGAAGCAAACTGATTGAACAGAAACAATAAACACAGACAGACAATGTACGAAGAAAAAACTGACAACAAAGGACTGTCGTTCTATGGAACGTTTGTGCTCATCTACACGGTGCTCAATATCGCCGCATTCGTCATCTTGCTGCTGACGACCGAATGGAGCGTGCTTGCCGACGACGAGGGCGACGGCTTTTGGGCAGGCTTTTGTTCTATGGTCATTGGCATCGCCGCCGCGCTTATCCACGGCATCGGTCCCGCCCTGATGTTCAAGCGTAGGGGCAATACAAGGCTACTCTACCTTTTTCCTTTGGCAGTGATGCTCGTGGGTTTTGCCGTATTACCTTTTGAATCCCTTGGTTTTGCTTTTGCAATTGGTGTGTTCCTGATTATCCCGTTGGGCGTTCCGTTGTTCAATTGTTTCTCACACACTTCCTCCATATTTAATAGTGGAGTTTGGGATAGTATATGGTTTATGTCCGTGACGTCTGCCGTCATTTATGCTCTGGTCATTTTTGTAACCACATTGTTTATGCGAATGAAACAACACTATGCATAGAAACAATAAACACAGACAGAAAATGGAAACAAGACGAGGACCACTCAAAAAGATCCCTTTCTTTTGGGCATTTATGATTGTCTATTTAGCGTACGTTTTATTGGGCTTTCTGTTGATGTACATTTTTGACAACAAAATATTTCTTAATGACGAATTTCCACAAAGCACGTTAGCCGGCTTCATTATTCTCAGTAGTGCCTTATATATGGTAGTTCCCGGGATAGCCGCTCACTATGTACACGAAAAGGCTCGTCGCAATTGGTATGTTTGGATTTGTCCTCTTGTGCTGATGCTGATAAATGTTCTCATTTGGTTGATTCATAAAGACTGTACACTGTCTCTTTTCCCATTATGCTGCGGAATGCCTCTGGCTATGGCTTTAGGCGAAATTAATAATGCAGATTTGGCTATGTTTGTGTATATGGTGTTTGTGCCATCGATTATCTATTCCTTCTGCATCCTCCTTGCAAGACTGTTTTCACAAAAGCCCAAAGCCAAGGTTGTATAAAAAACAACGGCCACCATTATCCGCACCACAATAAGCGAAACATCCAGTGCTCGTTTCGCGGGGCATACCAGCAGTTGGCAAAAACGACACGACGAAACAACAGATGGAAGTAAGTAATGATTAAAAAATAACATGATACGATACGGAAGGAGAAATGCAGTAGTTCCAATTATGGAGAGAATCGTCGAAGACGACCTGATTAGCGAGTCTGGCGAGGAAAGACTCATTCACTTTCCTTTTGGTTTCATACACCTTGTCCACAATCTCAGCAAAGACTTTCAGACCTTTCTTTGTCACGGTATTTGCAGCCCTGCGGCAGGCATCAGCGATGGAGAAGAGTGGAGTTCCGCTCCAAGAGCGGGATATCTGGGAGAAGAGGCGGTGTTCAATGGGGTTGAACTTGGAGCAGTAGGGCGGGTAGTGCATGACGAGGATCCTCATGCCAAGGCGGTCGGCAAGATCCATGAGGTCTTGCTTGAAGATACGGTGTCGGCTGGAGTTGGAACCGCCGCCGTCGCAGAGGACCACAAGCATTTCCGCATGCGGGTAGAGCCGTTTCATGTGGCTGTTCCAGACACGCTCTATGTTCTCGCACACGAACTCGGAAGTGTCGTGGCTGGTGCCTATCGAGAGGTATCCCGTGTTGTGTGCCATGTCGTAGATGCCGTGAGGCACAATCGTGCCTCCGGAGAAAGTCTCGAAGTCATGGTCGAGAGCCTTTGGCGAAGACGTGCAGTACACCTGGCCGTCCCTCTTGAAGTTTCCGGCATTCTACTTCTTCTTGGTGTCCACGCTGATGATGGGGATTCCTGCCTCAATGCAGGCCGTTCTTGCCGCTTTAATCTTCAGAAACTGCGCGTCCCTGTCCTCCACCTCGCGCAGCGGAAGGCTTTTGGTGAAAGACCTCCGCTTGAGGCCTGCAGCCTTTATCATCTGCCTCACGATATATTCGGACACGTCATGTCCTCGCTGAAGAAACTCGCGGCGAATCTGCGGGACGTTGATATCAAGCCAGACAACGTCCTCATCCTGCGGAAGACCCGCCATGTGCTCGGAGACAATGTCATTGAACGCTGCCACCCATTCGGGATGCCTGTCGGTTTTCTTTTTGGCTCCGCCGCCAGGCATGCGCTGCCTGCCGTCTGGTGGAACTATATGGTTGAAAAGTTCATAAATTCCCTTGGAAATGGTATTTGGCGAACATCCAAAAGCCTTGCATACAGCCCTTATCGAGCCTCCTTCGGGACCCGCCGCCTTGCATGCAATAAAATGCCTTCTATCGCGTTCTTTAAGTGTTGTAAGGTATTCCATTTCCGCCTTGCTAATTTTAACTGGAGGTTTCTTCTTCATCATTGTAATGACTTGGAAATCAATTACAAAGATACGAAGATTTCTCCAGTTTTTATATGTTTAAAATGTTAATAATCAATAAAATATATTAAATTTTTTGACGTATATTTCCGTCTAATTATTAACATCGTTACAACTTATTTTTTTATCATTACTAAAACAACAAACGCACCCGCAAAATGCAAAGTTCCATTCTTCAAAACCTGTGATCTTTCGGCAGTCCTTCGGCGGACAATTTGCGTTCTCCTATAACGTCAAAAAATAATTTTGCCGATTTAAAACAATTTCGTATCTTTGTCTATAAAAGAAACAGGTAATTTTTACATAAATAACATATATTAAGATATTTGCAATTATACAATAGACAACAATACGTTTTAAAAAACGCAACCATACTCCCAAAATTCTTCAAAAAATCAGGAATACGGTTCCGAAATTTAAAGATATGTACAAAAGAATATTCGACATTGAGAACAAGCTGGACGAGGGGATGTTTCTGTTTGGTGCACGCCAAACAGGAAAATCAACATTGCTAAAGGAACGTTTCAAGGATGCCATCTATTATGATTTGCTAAAACCGAATGTTCGGAAGGCTTTCAAGATGAACCCCAACTCACTTTGGGAGGCCCTGCAGGACAAACCCGCAGGCACACTTGTCATTGTCGACGAGATACAGAAAGTCCCCGAGCTGCTGGATGTGGTGCATTCCTTGATGGTCGAGCGAGGATTGTACTTCATTCTGAGCGGATCCAGTTCAAGGAAACTCAAGCGCTCAGGGGCCAATACCCTTGGTGGCCGTGCCATACCCGAAACGCTCTATCCGCTTGTTTGGCCAGAGGTTACCGACTTCCAAATTGACCGTGCCGTACAGAACGGAATGATTCCCCGTCACTATATGGTAGATGATGCCACCAAGCGGTTGTCGGGATATGTGAAGATATACCTTGACGAGGAAATCCGCGAAGAGGGCGAGGTACGCGAACTCGATGCGTTCGAACGGTTTATGGAAGTTGCCGCCATCTCTGACGGTGAGATGTTGAACTATTCCAATATTGCCACCGACTGTGGCGTCTCCGCCAAGACGGTCAAGTCGTATTTTCAAATCCTTTATGACACGTTGATTGGCTATGAAATTCCAGCCTTTTGCAAGGAAATCAAACGCAAAATCGTACAGGCACCCAAGTTCTACTATTTCGATGTCGGTCTCGCCAATTATCTTATGGGCCGCCATTCGTTGAAACGTGGCACTGACGACTATGGCCACGCCTTTGAACATCTGGTCATGCAGGAGATTGTGGCTTACAAAGGCTACAACGACAAGCGTGACGTCATATCATATTGGCACACATACGACAAGAAAGAGGTGGATGTTGTCATCGGCGATGCCAAGGTGGCTCTCGAAATAAAATCCACCGAGCACGTGGATACGAAACACAAGAAGGGCCTAAAGGCATTCAAGGAGGAGCATCCCGACTGCCGCCTTATCCTCGTTTCGCTCGACCCCATCACACGAAGCTCCGGCGACACCGAACTCATCTACGTTCTCGACTTCTTCAAAATGCTTTGGGAAGATGAAATATTCTAAAACCCGCATCAGTACCATCCTGGTAATCATAGGAATTAGCAAAGTTCCTTAAGCAACCAAGTCGAATGATGCAAGAAAAGACAATGAAACGAAAGACAATTACTGCCATCCTGCTGGCGGCAGCCCTGCAACGCCACCCCGCACCCGTGCGCAGTAAAACTGACTGAATGAAACAACAAAATGAAGTAAAACAACAAACACATTCAGACAATGAAGAAAACGAAACAGCAGAAAAAGAAACAGCCGCAGAAAAAGAAGAAACGCCTTTCCTGGGAAGTATGGTTTTTGCTGGTTTTTGCTGCGGCCATCGGCATTGGCATACTGTGGACGGAAAAGTATATTTATGCGGAATCGACAACCGCCAAGGCTGTCATCACGGACATCCGGCAAATGCGTAGGGGTAAACGTGGATTTGTGTGGAATGTGGAGTATCGGTATACCGTGGATGGCAAAACATATACAAACGACGAAGTTTTTTTCAACAAGTCTGACTACGGCGACCATAAAATTGGAGATACCATCACAATTGAAGTCAGCAAAAAGAATCCCGAAGCCAGCAGATATATAGAACACGATTGGCTTTATGGAGGCAAAAAAAGATAAAGAACGTAAACAATAAACACAGACTCAGGCATATTATGGCAATTATCAGACAAGATGGTTTTTGTTTCTTTGATTTAGGAAACAAACAGCGTTCTCTTATTTTGGACAACCGCATAGAGGACACATTAGACTATATCAAGGAGAAAAATATTACATCATTGACAATTCAACCAATGCTGCACGATGTTGTAACAGATGCCGTTGAAAAGGGATTTCTTATTTCCGGAATATCAAATCTTGACTTTCTTGCAAGAATTCCTGATCTAAAGGAGCTTCGCCTAATAGATATAAATCCTTGCAACATTGATGGAATTTATTCTTTAAAAAAGCTTAGTAGTCTCACTATTTCCAATGCGAAGAACGACCCAAAGAAAAACATCCGGGTGGATTTCTCTCGTATGAACGCACTTGTCGAGTTGAATACTGATTGGTTTGATGATGGATTTGACATTTCACGAAATGAAAAACTGGAAACCGTATCTATTCGGAAATACAATTCCTCAAACTGCGATTTCACAGAACTGAGGTTGCCAGAAAAAATAAAGAGACTTGAATTAATCAGGTCCAACATCAGATGCTTCCACGGTTTGCATAGCAATACTATCGAATATTTGGAATGTTCATATTTGCCTATGTTGGAAACACTTGAAGGCATAGAACACGCATCAAAATGTTTGAAAAGTTTGATGATAGAAAACGCGAAGCGACTCAACAATTACGATGGAATTACAAAATGTTTGCATATTCAAGACCTTGTATTAGTGAAATGTGGGGATATGCATTCACTAAATTGTATAAGGCCATTGAAAAAACTCAATCGTGTTGTTTTGGATAAAACCATCGTGACAGATGGAGATATTATGCCATTGATGCAGGTAAAGAAAGTGGCAGTGACTAATAAACCACACTATAACTGTAAATGTGTCATTTCAACCAACACCAACAAGGAATGGAGATACGCATTGGTTGCAGAACATTGAGAAACAACAAACACCGACAGTTTGTGGCACCCGTTGCGGCGGATCGCAGATCCGCCGCTTATTAATATTAGAAATATTCTGATTGACAGACGCAATAAAAAAGTTATTATTTCGTTGTTGAAAATATAACAATTTAATGTTAAAAATTATGAACACAGCCACTTATAATGTCGGGTTACCAAAGGCGGATCTCCCGTTTATGCAGAAATTGGCCAAAAGAATGGGCTGGACGCTTACAGAGGCCAAACCTGCCGACGCACTGTTCGACCCTGAATGCGGATGCTTTCTCAACGAAGAAACAATGCAAGCCATTCGCGATGTCGAGGCTGGGCACGGTGTGCAATGCGCCGAAAGTATTGATGACCTAATTGCCACCTTGTAGTTATGGGCATACGCTACAAATTGGAATATGGCGGCAAGTTTGTGAAAGACCTGAAACTTGCCAAACGGCGCGGCCTTGACCTTGCCCAGCTCAAAACGGTGACCGATATGCTGCAGGAAGGCACACCGCTGCCCGATAAATACCGCGACCACGTGTTGACAGGAAACTACCGTGGGTATCGAGAGTGTCATATTAATCCAGACAGGCTTCTCATTTACAGCCGAAAAGAGACCGTTCGCATTGTTTCTCTATACCGTACAGGCACACATTCAGACCTGTTCTAATGTTGGCGGATTTAAAATCCTGATATTAAACAGTATCGGATTGCAAATCCGATACAACATACAGAAAAACATCCGCCGCAGCGGATTTTTTTAGCTTTCAGTTGAGCCATACACATCAATATCTCTCAATATTTGTCAAGCATTGTCGAAAGGTCTTTCTTTATTTCTTCTCGGAATGCTGTTGGTGCGAGAACCTCTGCGTGGATGTTCATCGTAAGAATCTCCTGCTTGAGGTCGTATGTCGGTTTTACAAACAAGGAAAAAATGGTGTATTCTGGAGTGCGCTCTACTTCTTCCTGCGACTTGTGCAGAGGTAGGCTCCGTAGATACTTGGCTTGCCACTCGTCGGTCTTGATTAGAATGGTCTGCGGCTCGTCTTTGACTGTCACATACGCTCCGAAAGTACCAAAGAACACGGCCTCGGCATCAAAATTTTTTGGCAACTGGAAGGTCTGTCCAGCCTGCTCCACATCACTGATACGGTCGAGGGAGAATATACGCATACCCTTCTCTGGCACACTTCCATATACATACCAGCGGCGTTTGTACATCTTGAGAGTCCACGGCTGGAAGTAGTTATACTGGTTTACGACATCCTTGTCAAAGGGATGGTATTGAAAGTTCACCGTAATGTTTTCACGCATAGCAGCCAGCAGAGGAATGAGCGCAGGTGTCGTTGATGGCACTTCTTCCAAGAGTATGCGGTCGCGAAGTCGCTCATTGGCTGCGATGGTGTTGTTGAGGGAGATGGTTTCAAGTAGCCACTTGCGGAAATAGCCTGGACTTTTGATGTCGTCCGTGTCGTGGATATAGTATCGGTTGTCGGAGCGGTTGCAGGCAATCTCAATGCCAAATAGTTCCTCTACGGATTTACGATGGTCGTGGAACGTGCGGAGCGCATACTCACCACCATTAGAAATGCTATCGTTATAACGATATTTATCGTTTATCTCCTCAAAGGTCAGACCCTTCTGCCCAGCACGGACAAGGGTGTCGACAAGCCAGATATAGCGGTTAAGCGTGGTCATTTTGCTCAATCATTTTCCTTATAAAATCATTTTTCAAAATATCTCTAATATCGTTCATTGTATATGCCATTTCTCCCTCTTTGGTGGCAACCAAAACACTATTCCTCTTGGGGTATTTTACATTGAATTGAATTCCCAATGATGCTCTCGTTGAGAATTGTAAAAATTCCTTCAAATTCATAAAAACACCATAAGGGTTATCTGAATCATCTCTCTTTGGATGAATAAAACGGTTCTTCACTCTTTTGTTTGTACATATTATGGCAAAATAATAATTATCAACGTTGTCAATAGCAGATTTCAACTCTTTAAACGTAACACCTCCCCAACAAGAAGTTGTATCAGAAGTACCCTTTATCTCAAAAAAAACCTCTCGTTTGGATTTTGGTTTACTTTTGTCAATTACAACAAAATCAGCAAATATTGCCCCATATCCATTTTTAGTGTATCCTTTCTTCAAGGAATGAATATCACTAACCAATTTATTTTTTCCGTTTTTAGTGACAATCTCTTTGTTATCATCCTTCAAGAATTCAAATTTATCTGGCATTGATGCAATATATTTTGCAAAAATTCTTAAAGCATCTCCTTCCGTTGTTTTGGGGAAAACAACCTTTTGGTCAATATCATTTATCAACGTTTCCGTTCCCATATTAAGGGCATTATTTTTTTGCAAAAATACACCTTTTCCTTCAATAAAAATGAAAAAAAAATACTTCTGCAAAAATTTCGCACAGTCACCCTGTAATTTTGCAGTTGAAAAGGTAAAGAAATAATAACACTCAAAACAACATAAAACGATGTTTAAGAAAGATTTAGTATTAGACGAGATAAAATTCGGGGAGATTTGGTTCAGCGAAGAGAACAAAGAATTTTTCCCGATGCACGGCGAGGAACTCTCATTTGTGGATGTGACTGGCCAAAAATACACTGCCAGAGTCCATCCCGTCAAGAATTACATTGAGGGCGTGTGGCATATGCACAAGAACAACGAAGCATTGGAAGGAACCGTCATCACCATTAGAGTAATTGATGAACGCTACAATCTCTACCGAATCTATTATTCATATTAAGAAGTCCCCAGACCTACCGTCTGTATGTTTAATTATTAAAATCAAAGTTTTATGAACAACAACAAATTGTCAATGGAAGCATTGAATGAGTTGCGCTCAATTGGCGCGTGGAAGCAGCTGTCCGAGGAGTTCCCCTGGAATGAGGAGCAACTTGAACGCTTCAAAAACAACGTGGACTGGAACTTGGTGTCCGCCAACGAAAATGTGGCCTGGAGCATCTCTCTGATTGAGCGCTTCAAGAACCGTTTGAACTGGAAAGAGTTGTCGCAGAACGACAGCAACCATCTCTTCCAGCCGGAGATTATCCGCGCATTCGCCGATTACTGGGATTGGTCAGAACTCTCTGGCCAGTCGGGATGGACTCCTGGTCTGGTTGAGGAGTTCAAAGAGCATATCGACTGGAGTGTGCTGGTGGATAACGGAGGACTGGATGACGAAAGTTTCTTCACCGAGGCATTCTTTATCAAGTATTTCGATTACATCCAGTTCAAAGATTTCTCGTACCAAAAACCCTGCCGTTTCCGTACCAGTTTATGGAACAAACTCTGCGAGGAGACCTACAAGAAACTGTCGGATGAGGTGTCCGGCTTAACCAAGAAGTAATTTACTTTCTTTGCAGTTCGGGGATGGTGTTTTCCCAACCCATACCCCGAACTGCATTAACCCAGACCACAGATAACGCTATGAGTACAGATAACACAAAATATGTCTTCCATTATGAGGTAGAAACCTCTTTATGGAAGAATCCATTCAAGAAAACCATTACCGACGAACTTGAATATGCAAAACTCAAACAACAAAATGCCTATCACGACCTTAAACAATTTGTCGGTGATGACCCATTATCGGCGAGAAAGCAGGCATTCAATTATCTGCGCAGTATGATTGAGGTGATGTGCGAGAGCATAGGGAAACCATATAACGGCTACTGGCAGGCTGTGAGCGACCTCCAGCCGCTGCTCCGTGCTGACCACCCTATGGCTCATCAGCGCCTATGCAATATCCAGTTCGATGACGACCTGCTTTGTGGCGTTTCGCTCACAATGTTGGTGGAGAAAGGCAAAAAACGCGACCGTGTTGCCATCTTCAATCTTGGAGTGTATGATGACAACCACAAAGAGGAGATCCTGTCCGATGTGGTCTATTCCATCGTAGAGCTTGAACGCGAGCGGAGATACTACAATCTGGCCAAAATACCCGTCAAAACCGAAAAGATTGACCTCTCCGGCATAGGAATGGCAGATGCGGAGGTGATTTCAAGTCTTATGGACTGGAAGGAGTTCACCGACACTTTTGCTGACACCGACATCGATGCCATCATTGATACCACATCCATTTATGACCGAAAATGTGAATTGTTAATCCATTAAACAATAATAATATGAAAGAAAACACTAAAAAAATCAAACACACTCCCGTAGGACAGATTATTATGGAAGTTGCCAGTCATTTCCAGTTGTATGGCTATCATTTCAATGATAATGAAGCCAATATCCGCGCCGAGATGGTTGACCATATCATCAAGGCATTGGGATGGAGAATGGACAATAACACCCTATACAGAGAGGTGAAATGCAAATCAAGCGCACAAAGGGTTGATTACGCCCTGTTCAAGGATAATGTGTGCCGGTTTATTATCGAGGTGAAGTCTTTGAATACCTTCCTCAAAGAAGGGGAACGCAAGCAGTTGATGAAGTATTTGCAAGACCCTCGTTTTGCCACAGCCAAATACGGCATACTCACCAACGGCCACTCTTGGGCTGCCTATAATCGTGATGGCCGGTTAATACACGCTGTCAATATTCCACTTGGGCGCAGCAACAAGTTCGACGAAGATGAGGAAATGATGAACAGTTTCTTCCATTATCTGAGTTTATGGGATATTGACAAGGAGGATATGCCACAGACAGATGTATCGATAGACAATCGGGAACCGGTAAACTTCTGTATTAAAGTCGACAATAGTAGCGATATACGCGGTATTTGCGCGGCACAGACATTCCATATCTTTATTGAGCGGCACATTGAGTTGGTGTACAGGATGCAACAGAACAATCGGTTCGACTACACCATTCTCTTCGTTGAAAAGCCCAAGCGTTCCTCACAATCATCCAAGTTCTTGATTGATGGGAAACAGATATGGATTACCCACGACCACAACACATACTGGAAAATGGGTATTGTCCAACAGATTTAATGGGAGAATCCAGATATGGCAGACAGGTTTCTTGTAGTTCCCTTGTACAGCCACTTTGTGTGATGTGACGAGAGTATCATATGTTTTTTCGTATCTTTGCAATCTCAAAATCAAGGAATATGACAAAAGAGGATAGTATCAATGTGGCATTGGTCTACGATTTCGACGGCACACTGGCACCTGGGAATATGCAGGAGTTCGGTTTTGTGCAAGCCATCGGCAAAGACCCCAATGAGTTCTGGAACAGAACGTATGAGATGGCAGTCGGCAACGATGCCAGCACCATACTTTGCTATATGTACCTGATGCTCCAAGAGGCAAAGGCAAATGGAATATCGTTGAAACGCGATAATTTCCCCGTTGCGGCGGATCTGTGGTCCGACGCTTATTAATATTAGGATTTACAATCCGCAACACACAATAAAACATCTGCCAAAACATTAATGTTGGCGGATTTAAAATCCTGATATTAAGCAGTATCGAATTGCAAATCCGATACAACAAACGGAAAAACATCCGCCGCAGCGGAGCCAAATCCTTGCTTTTAACCATTTTTAAGAAGAAATGTTAAATTTTAACATTTCCAGCTATTTTTTTGCCGTTTTTCGCCCTGTCAACCCCCTGTTTTCCAGGTACCATCTTCTTACCAAATTCTACCCAAGTTCTTATCAAGTTCTTACCAAATACTACCTCAGTAGAACTTAATAAGGTTTATATTAGTATGTTACAAGGTTAAAAATCGGGGCTGAATTAGTGCATTGCAGGAGGTGTAAGTTATAAAATATTGAAAATTAATATCATACAAATGTTAATTTTTCATTGCAAACTGGACAAAAAATTTAACATTTCAAGGCCGTTTTGCGTCGGATTTGCGGTGCCGTGCAATAAAACAGTCTTAACGACGTTAAGTAATTGTTAAAAAATAATTAGGCAACCTCAAAACCAAACAATTAGTGTAATCTACAGGGTGCATCAGGAATACAGTAATGGGCATTTGCAAAAAAATTCCGCTTCCTGTAAAAAAAGAGCAAGAAAAGCTACATATAGGATATATAACAAACATTTTTTCAAACAGTAAACGCTGAAAAACGATGAAGAAAGTCTTTTTACCCGGTGCTATGGTGTTCGCCCTCGGAATGATGACCGCCTGCAAGAGCGGGACGGCAAACGAAAACATTGATGAGACACTGCTCGTAGGGCAGTGGAATTTTGTCTACGAGATTAACGATTGGAAAGCAAGCGATGGCGCTATTTACGTTTACGACACTTGCGACTCCGAATGCAGCCCACTTCTTGGCATAGAGTTCACTGATGACGGCAAGTGCATCTACACATTCGAGGACGAGACAATGGATTTCTCCGATGGAAACTTCTCTGTCGAGATGGACACGATTCTCCTGTCCTTCCAGTATCATATCACCGACAGTACAATTGTTCTTTCCGATGGCGACCAGAAAGGGGAAATCCAAATATCAAAGTTGACAACGGACACTTTGGCTCTGATTGAAAAAAAGCAAAGCACGTTAGTAAGCGCAACAGACATCACCGTTCTTGTCAGGCACAATCAATAGCTGTTTGAGAACGGCTGTCGCCCCCTGCGCCAGCCCCAACCGATATGGGAAACGGCTGCCATTATCCGCAGATAGCAATGAAAACAGAAACAACACAATGAACATCTCCGTCTTTTGCGGTTCGTCGCAGCCGCGCAACCAACAAATAGCCTTTGCCGCCCGCGAACTGGGCCGGCAGATAGCCCTTGGCGGCCACACGCTGCTCTATGGCGGCAGCAACCTTGGCCTGATGGGCCAAGTCAGCGGCGGCGCCCTCGAATCTGGCGGCACCGTCATAGCCGTCATACCCACCTTCTTCAGCGAAGAGATAATCAACTCGCAGCGGGTCAGCCAAATCGTCCGCGTCGGCAGTATGGCCGAGCGCAAGGAGTACCTCATTGCCCACAGCGACGCCTTCGTCGCCCTGCCCGGCGGCATCGGCACACTCGACGAAGTGCTTGAAGCGATGGTAAGCAACCAGCTGGGGCCCCTGCAGAACAGCAGTCACAAAGACAAACCCGTCATCCTCTACAACCCCGACGGATTCTGGCAGCCCTTCCTGCAGCAGATAGACATTATGGGCCAACACGGATTCTTCCGCAGCGGACGCAGGCCCAACATACAATCGTTCAACAACATAAAAGAAATAATAGTGAATTGTGAATAGTGAATAGTGAATAGTGACCAGTGACACGAACGCGTCAGCCCGTTCTCCGTTCTCCGTTTTCCGTTTTCCGTTTTCTGTTACAAATGTCCCGCGTGCGCAAATATATCGCCATCGACCTCAAATCGTTCTATGCCTCTGTCGAGTGCACCGAACGTGGGCTTAATCCGCTCACCACCAACCTCGTGGTGGCCGATGCCTCGCGCACCGAGAAGACCATCTGCCTCGCCGTCTCGCCAGCGCTCAAGGCCTACGGCATCGGTGGCCGCGCGCGCCTATTCGAGGTCGTTCAACGACTGCGCGAAGTGAACCAGGACCGCCAGTTCCACGCACCCGGCTACCGCTTCAGTGGCAAGTCGACCGACGACAACGAGCTCAAAGCCCATCCCGAACTGGCCGTCGACTACATCGCTGCGCCGCCACGGATGGCCCATTATATCAAGTACAGCACACGCATCTACCAGATCTATCTGCGCTATGTCGCCGCCGAGGACATTCACGTCTACTCCATCGACGAAGTCTTCATCGACGCCACCAACTATCTGCGGTCCTACAAGATGACAGCCCACCAGCTGGCAATGACGATGATACGCGACGTGCTGCGCGAAACAGGCATCACCGCCACCGCCGGCATCGGCACCAACCTCTACCTCGCCAAAGTGGCTATGGACATCGTTGCCAAGCACATACCCGCCGACAGCGACGGCGTACGCATCGCCGAACTCGACGAGATGAGCTACCGCCGCACGCTCTGGGACCACCGTCCGCTGACCGACTTCTGGCGCATCGGACCCGGCATAGCACGCCGACTCGAGCGCAACGAAATCTTCACGATGGGAATGCTGGCCCGCCAGTCGGTCAAAAACGACGAAAAACTATATAAAATGTTCGGTGTCAACGCCGAACTGCTCATCGATCACGCCTGGGGATGGGAACCCGTCACCATCGCCCAAATCAAGCGCTACAGGCCGGAAACAAACTCCTTCAGCAACGGACAGGTACTGCAGCACCCCTACCCTGCCGACAAGGCGCGCATAGTCGTTCAGGAGATGGCCGACGCCGTCGCACTGCACCTCGTCGAACGGCGGCTCGTTTGCGACCAACTGGCGCTAAGCATCAACTACGACACTGAAAGCCTGAGCAATACCACAGGACGAGCATACAAAGGCAAAATCACTATCGACTATTACGGGCGACTGACGCCGAAATATGCCCACGGCACCGCCACGCTGCCGTATTCCACATCGTCGTCGCATCTTATCATCGACGCCGTGATGCGCATATTCGACACCACCGTTGACCCGACGCTCCTAATTCGACGCATAACCATTGCAACACTGAATGTTACACCCGAAGAGTCGCAGCCAGCACAAGACGAACCCCATTCGGCTCAACTCGACCTTTTCACCGACTACGACAAACAGCGTCAGCAGAACGAAGAAGACCAGAAAAACCTTGAAAAAGAGCGCCGTGTACAAGAAGCGATGATCAATATCAAACACCGTTTCGGCAAAAATGCCATCCTCAAAGGACTCAATTTCCAAGACGGTGCCACCGCCAAAGAACGCAACAAACAGATAGGAGGACATCGTGAGTAGTGACAAGTGAATAGTGAATTGAGAATAGTGACAAGTGAATAGTGACCTGTGACCTGTGACACGAACTATTCCATTAACACATTAACGAATTAACAAATTAACTCATTAACAAATTAACTCATTAACTATGCAAGCTCTCATTCTCGCTGCCGGACTTGGCACACGCCTACGCCCACTCACCGACGACCGACCTAAAGCGCTGGTCGAAATCAACAGCAAGACACTTCTCCAAATCAACGTCCAGCGGCTCGCCGACGCCGGCGCCACGCTCTGCGTCGTCAACGTCCACCACTTCGGCGATATGCTCATCGACTACATCCGCAGCCACCAGTGGCCCTGTCGAATGCTCATCAGCGACGAACGACAGCTTCTCCTCGACACAGGCGGCGCACTCCGACACGCCGCACCACTATTCGACCCCAATTCTCCCGTCCTCGTCCACAACGTCGACATACTGTCGCAAATCGACCTCCGTGCACTGCAAAAGCACCACCTCGAAAGCGGCAACCTCGTCACGCTCTGCACCTCACACCGGCAGTCCAGCCGTATGCTCCTATTCGACCACTCCGGCAACCTCGCCGGCATCTGCCGCCCCACCGACAACAATACAAACTCAACTCTCAACTCTCAACTTTCAACACTCACTCCTCTCCCCTTCAGCGGCATCTCGATGGTCAGCCCCGAACTCTTCCCTCTACTTCCTCCCGACGACCACCCCTACCCTTCGCTCGACTGCTACCTCCAACTCGCCAAGCACCACCGCATAGGCTACTTCCTACACTCACCACAAGGCTGGTTCGATGTCGGTACCCCAGAAAAACTCGAAAAAGCAAGAATGAGTGAATTGTGATAAGTGACCTGTGACAAGTGACCTGTGACAAGTGACACGAACGCGCTCGAATCACAGGTCACT
>R20__coassemble_621_pt1 | contig 24642 bp, 13 predicted proteins | sample R20__metabat2_low_PE_005 | metagenome-assembled genome bin R20 | reverse complement strand
CTGTACATATACTGTACAACGGACGGAGAAGGTTTGGTTATGAGGGGGGTATGAAGGGCGTTTTTTGAGGGGCGGAAGCGGGTTGCGCCGAGGGGTGGCGGTGCGGGATGTTGATAAAAGATGATAACTTGTAATGGCTTGCCGGACAGAGTCTTATGCCGTTTTTTGCGTCGCTGTGCCTTTTTGTAAAGTTTTTATTTCGTTTTTGGGCTTCTATGTCGCAAAATAATCGTACCTTTGCAAATCATTAACGTATAAAAATAAATAACAAAAATAAATCAAAATGTCACAAGATCAGATTGTTAATAAGGATGACCTTGTTATCCGATTTGCTGGTGACTCGGGCGACGGAATGCAGCTGTCCGGTACGCTGTTCTCCGACGCCAGTGCCCTTACGGGCAACGATATCGCCACATTCCCCGACTATCCCGCCGAAATCCGCGCTCCGCACAACACCGTCGCCGGTGTCAGCGGCTATCAGGTGCACGTGGGTTCGCACATCTACAGCTCAGGCGACAAGTGCGACATCCTCGTCGCTATGAACCCCGCTGCTTTCAAGTCGCAGCTGAAGTGGGCCAAGAAGGGTGCAACGGTCATCGTCGATATGGATACTTTCACCGATGACGCCCTCGAAAAGGCCGGCTATAAGGAGAATCCTTTCACCGACGAGCTGGAACGCGCCTATACCATTGTGCGTGCGCCTATTACGAGCTTCACCGCCAAGATCGGCGAGGAGCAGGGTGCCGACAAGAAAACCACCGAGAAGTGCCGCAATATGTTTGCGCTGGGTATGATTTTCTTCCTGACCAACAAGACGTTGGAGAAGACTTTCGCCTACCTGGAGCGCAAGTTCGCCAAGAAGCCCGATGTGGTCAAGCTGAACAAGGCTGTCCTCAGCGAGGGTTTTGAATATGCTGAGAAACTGGAACTTATCCATTCGAAGATTGTCAGCGTCGCCAAGGCCGAGATGCCTAAGGGCCGCTATCGCAACATCACAGGCAACGTCGCCACCGCCTGGGGCCTTTTGGCTGCCAGCGAGCGCAGTGGCCGCCGCCTGTTCCTGGGCAGCTATCCTATCACCCCGGCTACGGACGTGATGGTCGAGCTGGCCAAGCATAAATCGCTGGGCGCCCGCGTGTTCCAGGCCGAGGACGAGATTGCGGGTATCTGCTCCGCCATCGGTGCCTCGTATGCCGGCGCACTGGCTTGCACCTCGACGTCGGGTCCTGGCCTGTCGCTGAAGAGCGAGGCCTTGGGTCTGGCCGTGATGACCGAGCTGCCGCTCGTCGTCGTCGACGTGCAGCGCGGCGGTCCCTCGACGGGTCTGCCCACCAAGACCGAGCAGAGCGACCTGGCTCAGGCTCTCTATGGCCGCAACGGCGAGGCTCCGCTTATCGTCGTGGCTGCCAGCAGCAGCGCCAACTGCTTCTACTGGGCCTACACCGCCGCCAAGCTGGCCCTCGAGCATATGACGCCCGTCATCCTGCTCACCGACGGCTATCTGGGCAACGGCTCGCAGCTGTTCCGTATCCCCAAAGTGGCCGACCTGCCTGAAATCAAGCCGCGTCTGGCCAAGCCGAACGACCCCAACTACCGTCCGTTCCGCCGCGACCCCGAGACGTTTGCCCGCGAGTGGGCTCTGCCCGGTATGGAAGGCCTGCGCCACCGCGTCGGCGGCCTCGAGAAGTGCCCCGACGGTCCGCTGAGCACCGACCCGGAGAACCACCAGCTGATGGTCAACAACCGTCAGGAGAAGGTGAACCGCGTGGCCAACTACATCCCCGACCAGGAGGTGATGGGCGCCGAAGACGCCGACCTGCTCGTTGTGGGCTGGGGTGGCACCAGCGGCGCACTGACCCTTGCCGTCGAGGAGATGAACGCCGAAGGCAAGAAGGTGGCCTACACTCATTTCAACTACATTTGCCCGCTGCCGAAGAACACGGGTGACCTGCTGCGCCGCTACAAGAAAATCGTTGTTTGCGAGCTCAACAACGGCCAGTTTGCAGGCTATCTGCGCACCCAGTTCCCCGAGTGCCCGATGACCCAGTACAACAAGGTGATGGGTCTGCCCTTCGAGGTCGGCGAGTTGAAAGAACACTTTAACAAATTAATCAGTGAATAGTGAATGGTGAATAGTGAATAGTGACCTGTGATTTGTGACACGAATGCGTTCTTATCACTGGTCACTGGTCACTGGTCACAAAAAAAACATACAATTATGAGTGAAAGACATTTTGTCCCCAAAACGGACGTAGCATATACAAAAGCTGATTTTACCAGCGACCAGATGGTGAAATGGTGCCCCGGATGCGGCGACCACGCAATCCTTTCGTCCCTGCTCAACACGTTCCCCAAGACGCACGTCAAGAAGGAGAACATCGTGATGGTGTCGGGTATCGGATGCTCGTCGCGTATTCCTTATTATGTGGACACCTACGGTTTCCACAGCATCCACGGCCGCGCCTGCGCTATCGCCACGGGCGTCAAGCTGGCCAACCCCGCGCTGAGCGTGTGGGTCAATATGGGCGACGGCGACTCGATGGCTATAGGTGGCAACCACCTGATCCACGCCATCCGCCGCAACCAGGACCTGAACATAACCATCTTCAACAACGAGATTTACGGCCTCACCAAGGGCCAGTACAGCCCGACGACCAAGTTCGGCCAGGTCACCAAGACCTCGCCCTACGGCACCATCGACTATCCCTTCAATCCGGGCGAGCTCGTAATGGGCGCACAGGGCACCTTCTTTGCCCGCACGCTTGACTGCGTTCCGGCGCTGACCACCGAGGTTATGGAGCACGCCGCCAAGCACGACGGCGCTTCGGTTGTCGAGGTCCTGCAGAACTGTATGATCTTCAACGACAAGACCCACGCTGCCATCACCGACCGCGCTGTGCGCGACGACCGTACCATCGTCCTTGAGCACGGCAAACCGATGATTTTCGGCAAGGAGAAGAACAAGGGTCTGCGCTTCAATGGCCGCCAGCTCGAAGCTGTCACCATCGGCGAGAACGGCATCACGATCGACGACATTATGGTCCACGACGAGACCATCGAGGATACCGGCATCCATATGATGCTGGCCCATATGGGTGGGCCCGTGCCCGCGCAGGGCAATGAGGCTGTCGCACCACTGCCCGTGGCCCTCGGTGTCATCCGCAACGTCAAGAAGACCTCCTACACCCAGCTGTATGAGGACCAGATGGACGAGCAGATGCAGAACGGCAAGTACAAGTGTGTCGACGACCTGCTCAACAGCGGCGACACCTGGGAAGTGTAAGTCTCCTTAACGATAACGAAGACGAAAACGAAAACTGGGCGGAAGCCGGTTCTCGTTTTCGTCTTTTTTGTAGGATGTTTTCGTTTTCGTCTTCGTTTTCGTTTTTGTCTTCGTCTTCGTTTTTGTTTTGGTCTTCGTTTTGGTTTTCGTCGGCGCGTTCAGTGTCTCCGACACTGCCACTGGTATCATCAAATAACGAACTGCCGTAAGAAACCACCATACACATATCGCAGCAAAGTGGCAGCATCGAGATAGCCTCGGAGAGGCTGTACCGCGCCGGAGGCGCGCATAACACCACACAAGCCGCAGGCGCAGTGTGGTGTATGGATGCATCCAGCCGCCCGCCTCTCGGAGAGAGGCGACATCGCTGCTCATTGCAGCACTTTCTATCGGGTGATACTTCACTTTGTCGCCTGTCTTCGACAGGCACACAGATGGGTTCCTTGGTCTGCACCGCACTGCGCCTGTGGCTTGTACGGTGTTATGTGCGCCTGTCGGCGCGTTCAGTGTCTCCGACACTTGTAGTTGTACATCGCACCGTATGGTGCACCGCACTGCGCCTATGGCTTGTACGGTGTTACGTGCGCCTGTCGGCGCGTTCAGTGTCTCCGACACTGGTAGTTGCACATTGCACCGTATGGTGCACCGCACTGCGCCTGTGGCTTGTACGGTGTTACGTGCGCCTGTCGGCGCGTCCAGTGTCTCCGACACTGGTAGTTGCACATCGCATCGTATGGTGCACCGCACTGCGCCTGTGGCTTGTACGGTGTTACGTGCGTCTGTCGGCGCGTCCAGTGTATCCGACACTGGTAGTTGCATCATCCAAACACATACTTCCGTCAGATACTACTACACGCATATCGCAGCAAAGTGGCAGCATCATCATAGCCTCGGAGAGGCTTTACCGCGCCAGAGGCGCGCATAACACCACACAAGCCGCAGGTGCAGTGTGGTGTATGGACGCACCCTGCCGCCAGCCTCTCGGAGAGAGGCGACATCGCTGCTCAGTCTTTGAGGAAGTATTCTTCGCGGATGGCAATTCCATTCTCGATAAGGAACGCACGGTACTCTTCGGCAAAGCTGACAGTGCGGTGATGCTCCTTCTGTCGGGCTATATACCCCGCTATCATTTTGCAGTCGCGCATACTGTATGTGAATCCCGCGTACTCTTTGGTCCATCCGTCAAAGGATGGGAAATTAGGGTTGGCTTTCATCCATTTGCTTGTAGCCACTTTGAGGTCTTGCACGAACTTGGACATAGCCAATGTGGGAGGCAGCGAGACGAGAATATGCACGTGGTCTGGCATACCGCCGATACGATACAGCTGCCCTCCGATGTTGTTGATGAAGCCAAGGATATAGGAATAGAGTTCGCGCTCGTGTTCAATACAGATGGTGTTCTCACTTCGGTGAGTGCGGAAAACGATATGGTACAAAGTCTGTGTATAACTCATACCGATGTAACGATGAACTGTGCAAAATATTGTTCAAGCAGCACATTGTCGCCTGTCTTCGACAGGCATATTGAGACTTACAGCCATAGTCACCGCACTGCGCCTTCGGCTTGTACGGTGTTAAGTGCGCCTGTCGGCGCGTTCAGTGTCTCCGACACTGCCACTGGCATCATCAAATCACATACTTCCGTCGGAAACCACCACACACATATCGCAGCAAAATGGCAGCATCGACATAGCCTCGGAGAGGCTGCACCGCGCCGAAGGCGCGCATAACACCACACAAGCCGCAGGCGCAGTGTGGTGCGTGGACGCACTCTGCCGCCAGCCTCTCGGAGAGAGGCGACATCGCTGCTCATTGCAGCACTTTCTATCGGACGATACTTCACTTTGTCGCCTGTCTCCGACAGGCACACAGGCGGGTTCCTTTGTCTGCACCGCACTGCGCCTTCGGCTTGTACGGTGTTAAGTGCGCCTGTCGGCGCGTCCAGTGTCTCCGACACAGGCAGTTGCACATCGCACCGTAGGGTGCACCGCACTGCGCCTTCGGCTTGTACGGTGTTATGTGCGCCTGTCGGCACATTCGGTGTCTCCGACACTGGTAGTTGCTCAGATGAAGAACAGGCTGACGCCGGCGACGCTGATGATGGCGCCGAGGACTTCGCGGGGCGTCACTTTTTGATGGAAGAGCAATGCTGCGGGAGCGATGATGAGGACGGGCGTGAGGGCAAATATGGTCTGGGCGATGCCGGCGCTGGTGTAGAGCGTGGCCATCAGCGACAGGCTGACGCCAATGAAAGGACCGAACATCGTTGAACCCAGTGCGCAAAGCATCGACTTGCGGTCTTTGGCGGCCCTGCGCAGTTCGCCGATGGCGTCTTTGCTCATTAGCATCTGCATCAGGAAGAATCCCATCAGGCCCATAATGGCGCGAATCATCGTGGCGGCGAACGGGACGCTGATGCTTAGCGGCAGGGGTATGATTGCCTCTGCTGGAACGGCATCGGGTGTGAGTCCTGCGGCTGCAATCGATGTCTCGTAGTGCTGCAGTCCTACCTTGCTGAGCACCAGTCCGCAACCCTGGCAGATGCCAGCCATAGCAGCATAGGCTATGCCGCGCAGCGGCAGGTTCAGCTTGACTTTGTGGCTGCTTTTCTCGCCGTGGTCTTTCGACAGAATCGACAGTGCTATGCCGCTCAGCGTCACCACCATACCGACAATGGCCAAGGGCTGCATCCGCTCGCCGATGAGTATGCGGCCGACGATGGCCGCGGTGGGGGCGGAGAGGGTCATAAAGAGCTGTCCGATGCGCGAGCCGATGAGGATGTAGCCCTGCATAAGGCAATAGTCGCCAATGACATAGCCGACAACGCCGCTGAACAGCAGCCACGTCCACGCCGACCTGTTGGCAAAGCGCGGCCAGGGTGTGCCCATTGTCAGCCACAGCGTTGCGGCGAGCAGCAGCAACGACATTACCATTCGCGTGATGTTGAGAGGAAGCGAGCCGATGCGCTTTGATGCCACTTCGGCAAAGAGAGCCGTGGCCGTCCACGACAGGGCCACGATTAGTGATAGTGTTTCTCCGAAGAACATACTTATACTCTATACTTTCTGGGATCTCATATTGCTCTTAATTCTCCTGCTCGCAAGCGAGCGAGATCTTGTGGATTTATTACGCCAAAGGCGTAATGCTGACGCATTTTTTATTATATAATTGTCAATCTTTAACCCATAACCTTTAACCTTTATTCAATATAGCTCTCTGGGCCGAAGATGCTTTTGGCGTAGGGGGTGAGGGGGATGTGCTTCGACAGCCAGAAGATTGGCAGCACAACTTCCTGTATGCCATCGGCGTAGGAGGCAATTTCGTAGACCTGATAGACGAGCGTTATCGTGCTGCGTGTGCTGTCGATGGTAAAGTCGGGCGGCACCGGCAGGCGTTCGGGATTCTGGTCGAAAAGGGCTTTGAGGACATCGCTGTTGATGGTCAGGTCCTCGACGGCGCGGACGATGACGGGACCCAGCAAGTTGGTGTCGACCAAGTCGTTGAGGTGGATGATGGCACCGCGGTTGACGTCGATGTTGACATATTCGCTTGAGTAGAGTCCGTGGGCGGCTCCGACACCGTAGCTTTCGCGATAGATGTTGATGGTGGCAATGTCGTCGTGCTGCTCGCAGCTGCTTTCTATGTTGAAATAGCTGTATTGCAGCGAGTCGTCAAAGCTGTTGACCTTGGTCACTCTATTACCATCTTCGAGATAGAATGAGGCATCCTGCAGCCAGTTGTGCGATGCTGACTCGAAGTCCTTGACCTTGTCGTCAAGGAAATACAGGCGCAGCAGTTCGCGCTCGGCCTCGGGCGTCAGCATTCCCTCGTCGGGCCAAGCAATGTTGTAGCTGTTTCGCATACCGATGATGTTTCCTGCAAATGGAAATTCCTCGTCGGAATAGATTAGGAAGTTTTGCTCGCCCTTGATGTTGTGGGTTGTGAAGGCCTTTGTGGAGTCTGTTGCGATTGTGTCGGTGTTATCGCTGTTGTCGCCTCTGTTGCAGGCGACTGCCATCAGTAAAGTGGCAATAATGATAAGGTGTTTTTTCATAATGTTATTTTTTGACGAAAACGAAGACGAAAACGAAAAAAGGGCGGTAGCCGTTTTGGTTTTCGTTTTCGTTTTGGTTTTGGTTTTCGTTTTCGTTATTAATCTGTTATCTTTCTCTGCGTTCGATGACGGTTTTGAGGCGGTAGCGGTCGCCGGTGGCGGCGGGGAAGGCGTTGATGAACTGCAGGTCGTAGCCGGGCGTGTCATAGCCCCAGCGCTGGAAGTTGCCGTTGTCGTCCACCTTGCGCACCACTTGGTCGTTGTATTTAACTATCAGGTATTTGGCCAGCCTGTCCCAGCGGCTCATCATCCGTTCGGCGTAGGCTATGCTCTTCTTGTTCAGGTAGTCGCGCCGGTCGGCGGGTGTCATATTGGCCACGGCGGCCTCGACGCTGTCCTGGTCGGCGAAGTAGTAGTCTTCCAGCTCGCGCTGTGCCTGCCTCAGGTCGCCGATCATCATCGAATAGCGCGGATAGACCATATTGGCCACCCAGTTGTTCATCCAAAAGGCCGACTCGAAGCTGAACTCGTTGCGGGGGTTGTTTTCGGGACGGAAGGGGTCGGGCACCTGCGTGATGCAGCAGTAGAGGGGCACGTAGGCCACCATATTGGCGTCGTCGCAGTTGAACCAGGTGACGCCTCCCACCTCGTCGGGCAGCCAGCTGCGCATCTGGCAGGTCATCGTGAAGCCGCTCTGCTGTGTGGCGATGGGACGCTCGCGGAAATAGTCGTTGCCGGCGCTGTCCTTGAAGTGCATAGGCAGCGGCCGGATGGGCATCCCGAATGGGCCGGCCGACATATCGGCGGTCATATCGAGCGGCGTGCCTTCGAAGTGGTCGCGCATATCCTGCTGGATGTCGCGCAGGCTCAGTTTCTCTTTGGGTTTGATCCACAGCGGCAGGTGGTCGCAGCGGTCGAACTCGCCATTGATGTAGGGCAGATACTGGTCCATATCGTCGCTGTGGTGGCGGAAGAAACTCCACACACGGGCGTCGGCATAGCGCACATTCTCGAAGTCGATGGGGCAGTAGGCGTCGCGGAACGAAAAATCCTCGTCGCGGCCGCTGAAGAAACCCTTCTCGCGTGCGAAGGTGATTACGTCATAAGCATAGATACACTCCAATTCCGGACTGTCGATATGCTTGAAACTCTTGCTACTTATCGCTTTCCGTTTTCCGTTTTCCGTTTTCCGCTTTTCTTGCGGGAACTGGCGTATGCGGCTCAGGTTGGCGTGGGCCGAGATGCAGTCGTCGGGGATTCGCAACGCCACCCACACGGCACCCTTGCGGCCGGGACCTTTGCCTATGATTTCCATAATCCAGGCCTCGTCTGGGTCGCAGACGGTGATGCTTTCGCCACTACTGTTGTATCCGTATTCCTCGACCAGCTCGGCCATACACTTGATGGCCTCGCGTGCTGAAGTGGAGCGTTGCAGGGCCAACCGCATCAGGCTGAAATAGTCGAGCAGGCCGTCGCGGTTCTGCAGCTCAAGGCGCCCGTCGAAGGTGGTCTCGACGATGGTGACCTGACGGTCGTTCATCAGGCCGACAACGTTGTGGGTGTACTCCACCTGACGGACAAACTGTCCCTCGTGCGCAGGCCCCCAGCCGTGGATAGCTATGGGTTCGCCGGGCGTGTGGCGTCCGGCAGGGCTGTAGAACAGCGAGCCCGAGAAGCCGAAGCCGTCGCAGTTGTAGCTGCACATAACGCTGCCGTCCGTCGAGGCTTTTTTGCCGACGATGAGGTTGGTGCAGGCATTGGCTACTGGCGGAAGGAAAGTGAAAAGTGAAATGATGGTTACAAGTAGGGCGTTTTTCGTCATATAAGCTGTTTTTCTTTATGTTAAGGTGTATTTATTATTCAAACAAGAGTCTCCATTTCCCGTTGTGGCGGAAATAAACAATATCTGGATGAAAGGGTTCATTGGAGTATTTTCGGGGTTTCCAGTAGCGTTTGCTTTTGCTTGTTCTTTTGAAATGTGTGGGGCTGATTTTCTGTTCGGTAAGCAGGAAGTAACGGCCGCGGAATTTAATGTAGCTATAGATGGGACGGTATATTAAGTAATAATCGTAGCGCTCGAGTTCGAGTAGGGCTTGGGGAATCGGAGTGGAGGATTGCAAATCGGCAGCGACAGCGGAGTCTGCCAGGTCGCGGATGTCGTCAAACAACGCTGTGTCGGTTGCTTTTATGTCGACAAGGGAGATGTAGCAATATGATTTTCTTTTCAGTTTTGTATCCTCGTCTTCTTCAGGATCTTCCGAACCGGTAGTACCTTTGATGACATTTCGTAGCACGCGTCGCAGCTGGCGGTCGGCGATACGGTAGCGTGGTACTGCCATCGTTGCCGTATCGGGTGGGGGCGGGGGTACGAGCGTCGTGTCGAATGCGCGCCAGGCACTGTCCTGCGAATGCAGATGGTCGTAGTAGTATTCGAGTATTGCCCCCGACATATTGTCGGGATGGTAAACGCCACGCGCTTCCATATAGGTCTGCAGCCGCGAGCCGGCCCACAGACCCCAGTTGTTGCGCATCCACATTCCAAGACCGAAGTGGTATTTGCTCATTGCGTCGCGGTTCGTTTCGTTGATGATGCCCTTGCGGTCTACGGGCCACAGAATGGAGTCGAGCGTGGTGAAGCAATCTTCGATATTGCGGGGAATGTATACACCGTCAATGCTGTCGGCAACCAGGCAACGTTGGTATTCCTCGTGTTCGCGTTGTTGTTGCTGTTTCCCCTCGCGACGGGCTACAAGTTTGTTGCGCTTGTGCATCGATTCAAACAGCTTGCAGTACCAGTAGTCAATGCCGTCGGGGAAGTCGCAGTTGTATGTCATTCCTTCGATGATCCTGCGGATCTTGGCTTCGGACAGGCTGTCGCGGTTATCGAGCGAGATTATCTCCGCCTTGCCGTCCCGGCCGATGCGCAGCAGGGCGCTGATATGGTAATATTTGTAGGCTGAATAGTATGTGTCGCCTTGCGGAACCATCCGCATCCGGCGGGCAAATTGGTGGCGGATTTCTTCTTCTACATAATCACTTGGACAGCGGAAACTCTTTTTGTCGCAACGCTGTGGCGCAATCTGTTGCAGATAGCCGATGCTGTGGTACTCGTAGGGCAGCGTATCGATTTGGCCCGACGGCAGGTGGATGCGCAGCAGGTTGTGCTGCGAGGTGTAGACAAACACCGTGTCGCCGTCGGCGAAAGCGGGATGCTGGGAGATAAGGCTGTCGCGATGACCGAGGGTTGGCGTCCAGTTGTATTTTACGTTGTAGTATAACTGGCAGTCGCTCTCGCGTTTGTCGCAGCCTGTCAGCTCTTTCAGCGTCAGCTGCTTTGCTACGCTTCCGTCGTGGTAGAGCGTGAAACAGTGGGTGTGCCGAGGTTCTTCATCATTCGGACTTAAATCCCTGTTCATCAGGTGTAGCAACGAGTGGCCGTCGTTGCTGACAAACAGCGAGCCAGAGGCCAGGCAGACAGGAAAGGAATAGAGCATCTGCGAGTCGCGGCTGTCGAAGACCTCGGTCTTGCCCAGCGTGGTGATGTCGAGGCTGCGTGCCGGCGTGGTCGTCGCATAGTAGCGCCCATTGGGCGATGCAACGGTGATGATGTCCCGCGACGGATAATGCCATTGCGCCGAAGCCTGCAGGCCACAGCACATCAGAGTGGTCAGGGCGATAATGACTTTTGCACTGAACGAATGTGCAGGTTTGATGTTCGATGTTGTTTTTTCGTTGTTCATAATACTTTAGTTTTCAGCCGCCATTGGTAGCGTGTTATTGTCTTTTCCAACTGCTTTTCGTTGAAGTGCGGCATAATGTTATTCTCCTTTTTTTAATTCATTATATAGAGCTACGCCTTTTACCGTGAGCAGGTATTTTTGTCGGGGGTGGTTTGGCCGGTCGGGGTATTTCCGGCGCACAAACTTCTCCTTCATAGCAGGCTCAAGATGATAGTCAATGAAATTCTTGCGATCCTTTAGCCCTTTGTTCTCCATTATCTGTTTTATGCCTAATTCCTCGTCTCCTATTGCAAGTATAAGCTCAATTATTGTGTTGTTGTTTGTATAGAACTTACTATTTGGATTTAAGTTGTTTACAAGCGAGCTTGTGGGGGTACTTGTGGGGGTACTTGTGGGGGTACTTGAGGGGGTTGCGAGATTGGGTTGCTCGCTCCATTCTCCGGTCGGATGGATATGCAGGTATCGATTGCGCAGGTCCCACTGCTCGCCAAGCAACAGGTTTCGGAAGAAGCGTTCCAGATAGACAGGTGTGTATTCTATATGTTTTGTAATGTTGCGGTAGTTGGCACGTACCAGCGCGTTGCGAAAATACCAAGAATGTTTGGCAAACTGGTTATTGTCTACATCAAATCCTAACGAGCGTAGGTATTGTATGGTAAAGATAGCCGTTGTACGGGTGTTGCCTTCGCCGAAAGCGTGAGTCTGCCATATTCCGGAGACAAACCGCGTCAAATGGGTTATCATTTCGTCAGGCGATTTTCCTTTGTATATGTACGCGCGTTCTTTCTCCAGGTCGTAATCAATGGCTCGGCGCAAATCTTCCCAGTTTAGGTAGAGTACTGTGTCGCCCTCCAGTACCCATTCTTTCTTAGTGATATCGTATGTGCGGAACTCGCCAGCGTGTTTCAGCACACCATCGAATATGCGCCGATGCACCGATTGGTAGCCGCCAGTGGTGAAGTTGAACGTAGGGCTGGATAGTACTTTTACGATGTTTGACGACACGCGGTCGGCCTCTTCTTTGTCTTCATCCTTGGCGTCACGGGCAGTCTTTTTAATATAATACTGGTTGACCAGCTCCCGTGCATCGTCGATGGTGATGTCACCTTCAATGTGTCGGCGTGCCGTGTCTTGCAGATACTCAGACACCGTCAAGCCGTCTACAGCCTGAAGCCCGATAGCCGTCTGCCAATAGCCGGCCTTTTCCTTTTGGCTGGGCTCACCTTGGCGTATATACTCGTCGAAGTCCAAATATCCCTCTTTCATTTGCCTGATCCTTCCTGCGTTCTTTATGTTGTAAATGATATGTGTTTTTCTTGGTGAGTAGTGATTAGTGGCCAGTGACACGAATGCACTCATATCACAATTCACAATTCAAATTGGATTGGTTTTTGCTGTGGTGCAATAAATTGTTAATTATTAAGTATTTCTGTTGCTATTGATTGCATTTTTATATATGCAAAGATAGTAAAAAAAACGCATTTTTTTGACCAAAAACAGCATTAAAAATCACATTTTTATAGTTCAGTCAGGTTGGCAAACCTTTTTTTATCCCCCAAGGGTCCTGTCCGCACAGCTTTTGCGTGCCACCCACTCCGCCATTTCAACCATAGTTCAACCATTGTTTAACCATCGTTCGACCATTGTTTAACCATTTAAAATGGTTAAACGATGGTTAAACGATGGTTGAACAATGGTCGAAAGGGCTGTGCGTGTGGCAGGTGTAATGTTTCTGTCACCTTATCTCGACCCGGTGCTCCTGCCCGTCGTCGATGAGGTGGATTTGTGTCGGGGCGGGCTGCTGGGCGGTGCGCTGGTAGTGGATGATATAGGTGCTGTTGCCGTAGCGGTAGCGGATGGTGAACTCGGGCCACTCGGTGGGGACGCGCGGCTCCATCGTCAGGGTGTCGCCCTCTTTGTGCAAGCCCAGAATGTTCTCGATACCAGTCTTGTAGGCCCACGAAGCCGAGCCGGTGTACCACGTCCAGCCGCCGCGGCCCGGGTGCTGCGGGTTGCTGTAGATGTCGGCGGCGATACAGTAGGGCTCGACCTTGTATTTCAGCACGTCGGCAAGGGTCTGGGTGCGGTGGATGGGGTTGATGAGCGAATAGAGGAAGTAGGCCATATCGTAGCGGCCTTCTTTCAGCTGGGCCATAATGTACCACATTGCGCCGTGGGTGTATTGGCCGCCGTTCTCGCGCACGCCGACGGGATAGTTCATTATGTAGCCCGGCGAGGGCTGTGACAGCTTGAAGGCCGGCGTGAGGAGCTGGATGATTTCGTGCTCGCGGTTGACGAGGCGGTTGTCGGTCTCGCGCATCACGCTCTGTTTCTGTTCGGGAGTGGCCACGTCGGTCAGTATGCTCCAAGCCTGGCTGATAAGGTCTATCTGACATTCGGTGTTGTTGCGGCTGCCCATCGGGTCGCCGTTGTCGTAGTAGGCACGCAGGAACCAGGCACCGTCCCAGGCCGAATGCTGCAGGGCATCGACGATGCGGCGACGGAAGGCTGCAAGTTCCTCGCAATAGGTCAGATCAGCACCGGGCATCAGCTGTGTCAGCTGTTCCAGCTTGGGCGTAAGGTCGGCGATGAAGAATGCCACCCATACGCTTTCGCCCTTGCCGCCGACACCGACGGCCGACATACCGTCGTTCCAGTCGCCACAGCCCATCAGCGGCAGGCCGTGGACACCGATGCGCGTCATCGCGCGGTTCATCGCGCGCCGCAAGTGCTCGTAGAGCGTGGCGTATTCAAAACCGTTCTCTGTTCTCACTTCTCCGTTCTCCGTTCTCCATTCCGGTAGTCGGTAGTTCATACCGCGTTCGGCCTCGCCTGGGGCCAGCGGTTCGGCCTGGCAGAAAGGCACCGTGGCTTGCAGGATGCTGCTGTCGCCGGTGACGCTGACGTACTGGTAGGTGACGAAGACGAGCCACAGGTAGTCGTCGCTGAAGGTGGTGCGCGCTCCGAGGTGCATACTCTCGTGCCACCAGTGCAGCACATCGCCTTCGGCAAACTGATGCGCTGCGTGGTCCAGTATTTGGCGGCGTGCATACGACGGGTCGCTGTAAAGGACCGACATCACATCCTGTAGCTGGTCGCGGAAACCAGTGGCTCCGCCCACCTGATAGAAGCCGGCGCGGGCAAAGAGCCGCGAGGAATAGACCTGGTAGAGGTACCAGCGGTTGAGCATATAATTGAGCGACCGGTCGGGCGTATCGACCTGAATGTAGCCAAGCTTTTCGTCCCAGAATTGGACAACCCTGTCGAATTCGGCGTTAATGTCAGAAATGTGGGAAGTGAGATGTTCTCCGCTTTCCGCTTCCTGCGTAGCCATTTTCGTTTTCGTTTTGGTTTTCGTACAAAGTTCTCCGCTTTCCGCTCCAATAATGAACGCCATCTCTTTTTCGCCGTTGGCGGGCAGCTCGACGGTCAGGCCCAGCCGTTTGCGGTTGGGGTAGTTTAGGATTATGTCGGTCAGCGGCTCGCTGGCGCTGAGCAGCAGGGTCTGGTCTTTGTAGATGGGATGGTACACGTTGCGGACGCGCAGCGTATTGGCGGCCTCGTCCCATTCCGAATACAGGTAGCGTGCCGTCTCCTCTTCGGTGGTGCCCATCACAAGCTTGTAGACCATATCGAGTTGCAGCTGCTTTGGCGCATCTGTCTTGTTCTCGATTTTAAGCTGGTAGTATTTCTCCATCTTGTCGATGGCGACAAAAATGCGCACATTGACTTTGATGTCGTCATATTCGGCATCGAAGGCAGACCATCCCTGACTGTGGCGAGCCGTGGCGGGCACGAATTGCTGCTTGTCGATCAGCAGCATCTCGCTGGCGTTGTCGCGCACTATGTCGTTGCTCCAGCCGGTCAGCTTGAACTGCTGGGCGTTGTAGGCAAAGGTGAAACCTGCCATCGTCGAACTGACGATGCAGCCGAACTTCTGGTTGGCGATGACGTTAATCCACGGCATCGGCGTGTTGGTGTTGGTCACCACATAGTCGCGCCCGTTGCGGTCGTAGCCGCCGTATTGGTTGTAGAAGTCCAGGCTGCTCCATACGCGGAATTCCTTCTTGGGCCGCAGGATGGGGTATTCCACCTTGTCCTGATAGTGCTGGTTGGCGGCCTCGAGGCGCTCCAGCTGCTGCTGTATCGTCAGGTCTTCGCTGGTGTTGAATGTCAGCTGTGCCACCATACGCAGCAGCGTGCGCTCGGTGTCGCTGATGTCGCTGCCGTTGATGACAAACACCTTGCCGACATCCTGGTGTGTGGCCCAGAGGTGCTCGGTGTTGGCCATATTGCGGATGAAGTGTGTCAGGCTGTCGCGCTCGTTCTTGCCGTCGTTGGTGCCGCGATGGTCGCCGTCGATTGGCACGTCGTTGATAAAGACGATGTCGAGCACCAGGCCGTGGACTTTGTAGTATTCGAAAGCGCACAGTATCTCTTTGGCGAAGCCAGACTTGGCCATACTGTCGATTTCAACCAGCAGGATGGCCAGGTCGCCGCTGATGCCAAAACGCCACAGGCCGCTCTGCGACAGCGTGTTCTGGGCCAGTATCGCCTGACGCTCGTTGCCGAGTGTGGCTGTCTGGCTTATGTATTTCAATATGCTGTTGTATAGGCGCATCTGGCTGCCTTTCAGCAGCGACATCTGGGTGCGCATATTGTTGAATACCGATGCGGTCTTGAAGGCGTGTTCTATATCGGTCGAGTTCTGGAACATCGTGACCAGCTCCAGCAGCTGTTCGCGCGACTTGGCGAAGGCCGTGATGGCGTAGGCTTCCACCTGCTTGCCCGACGGTATGTGCACGCGGCGGCGCATACTCATTATTGGGTCGAGGGTTGTCCCCACGGTGCCCGACAGGGTGCGGCGGTTCTCGATGATGTCGGCGTGCTGCAGGCTGCCTCCGCGACCCAGGAATTTCAGTCGCGAGGTCTCGTATTCGACCAGGTCGGACCAGCCGGAACGCTCTGTACGGTCGCTGTTTTCGTCCACCCAAAGCCTGTGCATCGCAAAATGGCGTGTGTTGTACGGTGCCGGACGGTTGAAAAGCAGAGCCTCGTGCTCGGCGTCGTATTCGCTCAGTACCTTCATACTGGCAAAGACGCGGTGGCTCTGGTCTTCGCCCAGGGTGGCCAGCATCACCTCCGAATAGGTGGTCAGCTCCAGGTCGACATCTTCGCTGGTGTTGTTGGTGAAGGTGTAGCGCCGTATTTCGGCAAAATGATCCTTCAGCACGGTGATGTCGGTGCGGGTCTCGATGCCGTCGTCGCTGCGCAGGAAGCGCACCTTGTCGCTGGCAAAGCTTACGCGATAGTTCTTGGGCATCACGTCGAACGGGGCGTAGGTGTTGCACCACAGGCGGTCGCTTTTCAGGTTGCGGATGAAGAGGTAGGTGCCATAGTGGTCGGCGCTGATTTTGCGGTAGCGGTTCAGGTAGATGTTCTTGTAGCGCGAAAAACCGCTGCCGCGGTCGTTGAGCATCACGGTGAATTCGCCGTTGCTGAGCACGCCGATTTCGGGCACGTTGGCGATGCCGTCATAGTCGCGGGCGTCGCTTTCGGTCTGCACTTTGCTGTATTGGTAGCGCTTGTACTGCGTCACTTTCAGGTCGATATAGGGTTTCACCTGCGCTTTCTCCTTCAGCAGGGTTTCCATCGACTGCATCACGGGCTCTTGCATAAAGTATTGCTGCAGGCAGCCTCGGGTGGTCGCCGCTCCCGATTTGTCGCGGCTGCCGCAGGTCAGGTAGTTGGCCAGCGAGGCCAGTATCATACCCTGGTGGTGGGCATAGTGGGCGCGGACGGGCACGCGGTCCTCTTCGTCGTAGCTTTCGTAGAATCCGAATTCGTCGTACATATCCAGATTCCTGAAATTGTGTATGTTCTCGTACACGGCACGGTCGTCGACCGAAATGGTCATCAGCGAACTGTAGGGCGACAGGACAATACGGTCGGGCGTGGTGTTTTGGAACTTGAGGTAGGGGACGCCAAAGGCGTGGTACTTATAGTTCTGCGCGTCGTCCAGCTCGTTGTAGGCGGTCTCCGAAATGCCCCACGGCATACGCGAGTTGGGAATGTCGAACTTGGTGTTGCGAATGAAGGCCCTTTGTGCGCGGATGGCGAAGCTGTAGGTCTCGTCCATCAGCGTGTGCTTGTAGGTGGGCAGGAAGATGAGCGGCATAAAGTATTCAAACAGTGTGCCGTACCACGATGCAACGCCCTTGTAGCCCTTGTACTGCACCAGCGTCTTGTCGAGGCAGAACCAGTGCTTGTAGGGGGCGTCGCCCTGGGCGATGGTGAGGAACGACGTCAGGCGCGCCTCGGAGGCGAAGTTGTTGTAGTGGTAGGGCAGCAGGCAGCGGGCACCCGAGTCGTGGCCGATGCTGAACACGTCGAGCTCGGGGTTGTACAGCTTCGAGAAGTCGGTCATATCTATCAGGCGTCCCACCTTGGCCAGCAGCGATTCGGACTCGTCGGCCTGCTCGTCGAGGTTGGAAAGGAACCCTTTGACGACATAGAGGCAGGCCACAAAGTTGCCGCTGTCGCAGGTGCTGATGAAGAAGTTGGGCAACGCCTTCAGGGTCTTGATGTGGTACCAGTTGAAGAGGTGACCGTTCCATTTCTCCAGCTGCGAGACGGTGTCGATGATGTGGCCTATGCGCTCCACGGCCTCGCGGCGGCTGATGAAGCCCAGCTCGGCGGCACTGACTATGGCGGTCAGCGAATAGCCGATGTTGGTTGGCGAGGTCTTGTAGTCGGTCTTCTGCTCGCGGTTCAGCTGGTAGTTGTCGGGTATCAGCCAGTTGTTCTCTTCGGTGATGAGGCTGTCGAAGAAGTGCCACGTGTCCTTGGCCAGCTGGCGCACCTCCTCGGTCTCTTTGGCGTTCAGGCTCTTCTTGCCCTGCGGGAATTTCTTTCCGAGCCAGTACATCAGGAAGGGGGCTGCAACCCATACCGTCGCACATAATACCGCACATATTAAACCCATCAGGCCCACATTGCCCATAACACCCATCGCCACCAGTGCTCCCGCCGTTACATAGTTGAACCAGAACTTGCCGATGTAGTCACCCAGTGTACCTTTGGTGCTCTTCGCTGCCTCGTCGCTGGTGATCCAGTTCAGCAGATTCTTGTGGCTGAACCACATACGCCAGCAGGCGCGGATGGCGGCGTCGGTATACATCCAGGCCTCTTTGGGCAGCAGCGCAAACTGCACCAGCGAGCGGTAGATGATGACTTTGAAGCCGCGCATCAGCGTCATATAGTATTTGTAGCGACGGCCGAAACTGGGCACCTTGGTGACTTGTCCCAGGATGAAGAACACGATGGGGCTGGCCACAGCAAGCAGTGCCACAAGCACATACCACGCCGCGCTGATGTGGCTCGTCGACGGTATCGACAGGGCGTAGCCGGCAAAGATGATGGTCAGCACCGCCAGGCTCAGCATCGAGCGGCGCAGGTTGTCGAATATCTTCCAGCGTCCGATGGTGTTCACCTGGTTCTTGACTTTTTCGCCGCGCTCGTTGCGCACCGTATTGCGCAGCCAACCAATGATTTGCCAGTCGCCGCGCGTCCAGCGGTGGTGGCGCTTGGCGTCGTCGATATAGTTGCTCGGGTTGTCGTCGAACAGCTCCAGGTCGTTGATCAGGCCGCAGCGTATGTGGCAGCCCTCAATTAGGTCGTGGCTCAAAATCAGGTTTTCGGGGAAGGTGCCATTCAGCACTTTCTGGAACACGCGCAGGTCGTAGATACCTTTGCCACAGAAACTTCCTTCGTCGAAGATGTCCTGGTACAGCTCGAAGCTGGCCGTCGTGTAGACGTCCAGACCGCCAAGGCCGGCAAAGAGCTGGGCGTAGCGGCTCTTGTTGGTCACCTCGACGTCCACATTGACGCGCGGCTGCATAATGCCGTAGCCGCTGTCCACACGCTTGCCGTCGGAGCTCAGCTTGGCGCGGTTCAGCGGATGGGCCATTGCGCCTATCAGTTTCTGGGCCGAATAGAGCACCAGCTCGGTGTCGGTGTCGAGGGTGATAATGAATTGTATGTCAGGCACTGCCAGTTGCTGCCATTGGCTTATGGTCTCGCAGCGGAAACGTTTCTGCTTGTCGCTCTCGCTGGTCTGGCCCAGCAGCAAGTCGTTGAAATGCAGTATCGCACCGCGCTTGCGCTCATATCCCAGCCAGGTCTGCTCGCCGTCGCTCCAGGCACGGCGGCGATAGACGAAATTGAAGATTGGTGCACCATATTTTTCGTTCAACTCCTTGACTTTCTGCTGTCCGGCTTTAGCCACCTCGTCGTCCCACGGCGCGTCGGCCTCGCCATACGAGGCGGCATCGCCAATCAGGGTATAGAACAGGTTCTGCGGACGGCTCTCCAGGCGTTGCCCCTCGCTGGCGCGGTTGATGTTGCTCAGGTAGTACACCTCCATCTGCTCCAGAAGCTCGATGGTTTTCTCCTTGTTTTTCAGTATGGTGGGCATTATCACCATCGTGGCATACTCTTTGGGTATTAGGCCGTCTTTGAACTTGATTTTGAAGGTGTTTTGAGGCTTGTGTATCTTGTAGAGCAACTGGTTGAAAAGGTCGATGACTATCTGGCTCATCGGAACCCACATCAGCAGGGCGACAAGTGCTGTAACCCAGCTGAAATGGCTGGTGGCCAGCCAGCTGAATCCAAATGCCAGCGCCAGCGACGCCAGCACCACTATCCACACATACCATCGTGCGCGGGCCTGCCACCGCTTGGGCGGAAACAGCAGCCAACCAACGTGTTGACCGTTGGTGTCGGCCTTCTGCACCAGCTCCTTGACAAACTCGTATTCCGTTTTGGTTTTCGTTTTAGTCTTCGTTTTCGTCAGCCGCACTATCTTCGCCCGATAGTCCTCTTTCGTCTTGTCGTACATCTCGTCGTACATTGCGGCCTTCTCTTTCTTCAGCATCTTCTCCGAGAAGCTGACCCCGTCAATCAGCTCTGCCATAGGCAGTTTGGTCATCTTCTTCAGCGAATTGAAGATGTTCATCATCATCAGGTTCTGACGCGCGGCCTCGTCCAGACGGTCGGCTTCGACGCTGCTTTTGTCGGTGGGCGAATAGTGATAGGCCTTTTGGTTCTCGAGGGTTTGGCACAAAGCGGCCAACTCGCTGATTAATATAGCTTTGATAAGCGGCAGCAGGGCATAGACCTCGGGGTAGGAGAGGTAGTCCTTCTGGCTCACCTGCACCTGTGTAAGGTATCTGAAAAGCAGTGGCTTGTCGATTTGGTAGTGGCACCGTTTCATAAATCCGAGTAGCAGGTCGCCGATCTGTGCTATGCGGCGCCGGTCGACCTTCCAGCGGCCGCTTTCTATGCCTTTCAGGTCCACTTTCAGCACCTTCTCCTGCTCGCTGATCATATAGTAGTTGTCCAGCACCCACTCGTTTGTGCTGCCCACCAGCCGCTGGCTTTTTGTCTCCTCGACCAGCAGCATATAATAGTGTGTAATTGTTTTGACACTCTCTTTGAAAACCTTGTAAACGCTTTTCATTCTTCTAAATATGATGTTATTATATATGGATTCAAAATTGCAAATATACGAAAAAATAACGGATTATCGCCGGACAAATTTGGCTTGTCTGGCGATCTTCTTTGCTATAGTTCTAATTGTCAGTGTGATGATGTCGCGGCGGACCGCTATTTTTCTTCCTCGAACAGCTGGTCGAAATGCTCTTTTAGTTGCTGGCTATCAGCAATGATGGCCCTTAGTTCTTCGAGTTTTGCCGCGTTGGGCGAATCGGGCAGCCAAAGGCGCAGGTAGCCGCCCTCGGCGTATTTTTCGTTCAGATGCGCCACAAAGCGCTGCCACTGCTGCTCTTTGTCCAGCTCGGGATAGTTGCCGAGGCCAAACTGGACGGTGCGGCGCAGTATCTTCATCGGCTCGATGTCGCGGTCGGCTTCGGCCACGATTTCGCCGTAAAGGCTGCGGGGCTCGCCAGTTTTCGACGCGCGGTGATCCTCGACGGCCTCGGCCATCAGCGACAGCTGCGACGGACTGAACCAGCGGCGCAACTCGCTGTCGGCCAGTAGTATCAGCCCCGAAACCAGATGATGCCGCTCGCGTCCCTCGCACAGCCCTAGGTCGTGGTAGGCGGCAATGGCATAGGCCATATTCAGGTCGGCGTTATGGTGGCGGGCCAGCTGAAGACTGTTTTCAATCACCTTTTCGGCGTGGTCGCGACGATGGGCGGGGTCGAAGGCCGCATAGCGCGGAAGTATTTCTTGCTCAACGTATTCCGCCAGCGACAGACACACCTTACGTGTGCTTAGCATCTGGAATGCGCGCCGCTGCGTCCCGTCGGCGATGTAGATTATTCCGCGATAGGCAAAGCCGTGCTTTTCAACCAGATGCAGCATTATGCTGTTGTCTTTGTGGGTGTCGATGCGCAGCGAGGGCACCTGGCTGCGGCACCAGTCGATGCAGGCCCCGAAGATGCCGTGCTGGCCGGGCGCGCAGGCCAGCCGGTGCAGCGTGCCGTAGGGGCGCAGGTCGTCCTCCCAGCTGCCGCCTTCGATGTATTCGTAGGTCGGGTCGCGCCCAATGATGAAGGCGAACGTTCCCACCAAAACGCCGTCGCTGATTATCACATAGCTCACCCCTCGGCGGATGTCGTCGGCAAGGACTTCGGCCGACGGGTAGCCGTTAATCCATTGGTTTTCATTGCCGTTGCTGCGCATTATGCCGCGCGAGTGCTCGTACATAGCCATCAGTGCCGGCACCTCATCGGCTCGCGTGTGACGTATTGTGTATCTGTTCATTTCGGTCGTGTATGGATGTTATGATAACAAAAAAACGGCATCTTTATTTTGTCGCCCGGAAAATAAGTAATTGGTCAAATTTATTTGACATTTATGGTCATTCAGTGACCAGTGACCTGTGACACGAGCGTGTTCGTTTCTCAGGTCACTTGTCACAGGTCACTCACGCTTAAAATAATTGCTGATAATTGCTGTCTAATTGCTGTTTAATTGCTGATAATTGCTGTTAAAAGAAAAAAATTATTTCTGTTTCATTCCTGACCAATTTCTGGTAATTCCTGTTAAATAAAAACATTGCCCCGAATTTAACTTAACTAATGTTAAATTGTAAAACCTTCAAAAGTCGAGTTTTCTGTTTTCAACCCTCAAAAATCGCCCAAAATTGGCCGAAAAATCACTGCTGATTATCAGGACCTTCTTCTTATCAAAGTTCACCCAAACTTCTACCAAAGTTTTACCATATTTTTCGCCAGTAGAATATGGGTGGGCTTTGCTTGGAGTTTTCTTAAATTTTTCTGCTGTGGAAGTGGCTTTTTTAACATTTCGGTTTCGGTTTGGTGGGGATGGTAGGGTGGGGGTGTGACAGGCCGACATCAGGGATGCGGTGGCGCCAAAGTGTGACTTTTGGCTCGCCGATGTGCGGCGGTGCCAGCCGCCGCACATCGGTTTGGCGATGCTTTTTGTCGCTGTCTGTCAGTTGTTTGTCGCTTTATGTCATTCTTGTTTGGCTTTCTTTCGCAAAAAATGCGTAAATTTGCATCTTCATTCTTCAATTTTTTTCAGGCAATGAAAGGCAACGAATTGAAACCCCGCATCGGCATTTTCGGCCGCCGCAACTATGGTAAAAGCTCGCTAATCAATTATTTGACTGGCCAGAATATCGCCATCGTGTCCGAAACGCCCGGCGCCACCACCGACCCGGTGCGCAAGACGATGGAGCTGGGGGGCATCGGCCCGGTCGTGTGGATCGACACGGCGGGCATCGACGATGTCGGCGCGCTGGGCAGCGAGCGTGTGCGCAAATCGCTCGACGAGTTGAAACAGTGCGACTTGGCGCTGCTGCTGCTCGCCGAAAATTCTTTCGGCGAGTGGGAGGCTCGCGCGGTGGACGACTGTAGGCTGCATAAAATTCCTTTCCTGGTGCTCTACTCGTTGTCGGATGTCCATCCGCCCAAGGAGAAGTTTTTGGACGAAATGGAGGACCGCTTCGGTCAGCGCCCATTCCCCTTCAATGTCAATGATAAGTCGTACAGGGACAGGCTGTTGGCTATGATCCGCGATGCGCTGCCCGAGTCGGCCTACAGCCATCGGTCGCTGCTGGGTGATGTGGTTGGCGCTGGCGATCACGTGGTTATGGTCACGCCAATTGATTCGTCGGCGCCCGAGGGACGTATGATTCTGCCGCAGGTGCAGGTGCTGCGCGACATTCTGGACAACGGTGCCATTGCGCACGTTTGCAAGGAGACGGAACTGCAGGCCACGCTCGATGCGCTGAAGGCTGCGCCTCGGCTTGTAGTTACTGACAGTCAGGTGTTTGGCCTTGTGTCGAAGATTGTGCCCGACGATGTTTTCCTCACTTCGTTCAGCGTCGTGCTGGCGCGCGCCAAGGGGCTGTTCAACGAGTATGTGGCCGGCACGCCGACCCTCGACCGCCTGCGCGACGGCGACCGCATCCTGATGCTGGAATCCTGCACGCACAACGTCACTTGCGAGGACATCGGCCGTGTAAAGCTACCGCGCCTCATCTCCGCTCATTCGGGCAAGAAACTGCAGTTCGACGCCGTCGCCGGTCTTTCGGCCCTGGAACGCCCCATTACCGACTATGCCCTTGTCATTCAGTGCGGTGGCTGCGTCGTTACGCCCAAGCAGCTGGCTTCGCGTCTGGCTCCGGCCATCGATGCAGGCATCCCGGTTTCGAACTATGGTCTGGCGTTGGCTTACGTCAACGGCATTTTCGACCGCTCGATGCGAATATTTAATAATTAGAAATCTTTATTATATGTATAACATAAACGAAATTCCCAACCTCTCAATCATCGTGGCCATAGCCCAAAACAACGCTATCGGCAAGGACAACGACTTGCTGTGGCATATCTCCGACGACCTGAAGCGTTTCAAGTCGCTCACTTCGGGCCATACTGTCATTATGGGGCGCAACACTTGGCGCTCGCTGCCGCGCCGCCCGCTGCCCAAACGCCGCAATATTGTTCTGACCCACGACCCTGCGTTCAACGACGAAGGTGCCGAGGTTGCGCATTCGATTGCCGCTGTGCTTGATATGGTGCGTGGCGAGGAGGAGGCTTTCATCATCGGCGGCGCCGCCATCTACAGGCAGTTTCTGCCTTTCGTAAGTCATCTCTATGTCACTTGGGTCTGGCGGGATTTTGATGCCGACGTCTTTTTCCCGGCCATCGATTTGTCGCTTTTCGAGCAGGTGTCCCAAAGCGAACGCTACACCGACAGCGAGTCTGGCCTTGTTTTCAATTACGCCGATTATGTGCGCCGGCCAGAGGCAAAAAGCGCATTAAATAATGCAAAAAGTGGTTTATTGGACTAATATTCAGTGATATATGCCATTTTATGTTGTATTTCCGTTTTTTTTATCAAATTTTGGGTTTAAGTACAGTCTGAATCGCGATTTTGTCATCCCTTTTTCGGATTTCTCAAAAAAAATTTTCATTGCTAACTTTTTGAAAAACAAATGCGACAAAATTAATTTGCAAAAAAAACGAAAAAAAATTTTGGCGGAATGGAAAATGGTTGTATTTTTGCACTCG
>R20__coassemble_614_pt1 | contig 24946 bp, 19 predicted proteins | sample R20__metabat2_low_PE_005 | metagenome-assembled genome bin R20 | reverse complement strand
TTGTACGCTTCGGAAGCGTCCAAATACTGTACATATACTGTACATATACTGTACATATGACGGAGAAGGTGGCTTTAAACCCTGTAAATGAGCACGTTATGAAGCATTCGGAAATTTTGCCATATCTCACTGCTTTTCAAACGATTAACCCATTTTTAACAATTTTGACCTCAAAAAAACAGGTACGCCGGCACCCCGCCGGCGATTCTCTCGCAGCCGGAGCACCTGCGTAACAGAAGGAAACCATCCAGCCGACAGTTTTGTATTTTTTTGTATATTTGCATTTTGCAGCCAAAAGCACAAATAACAAAATATACTTCACAAAAGCCTACAATACATAATATTACACACAGCAGCAAAACACAAAGGCCCAATAATAAAACAAAAAAACACCAAAATATGCAAGAGACAAAGAAATCCGACTATCAACCCTCCGTTCTCGACACATCGTCAGTCGAACTGCCTGCCGACCTGATGTTGCTGGCCGAGCAAATGGCTGAAAACGTGCACGAAGTGTGGGCTGCGACGCGCATCGGGCAAGGCTGGACTTACGGCCCCGAGCGCGACGACACCCTCAAGCACCACCCCTGCCTGGTGCCCTACGGCGAGTTGCCCGAGTCGGAGAAAGTCTACGACCGCAACACCAGCATCGAAACCCTGAAATTCATCCTCGCCAAAGGATGGAAAATAACAAAATGAGAACTGAGATGTGAAAGAGGAAAGAGGAAAGAGGAAAGAGGAAAGAGGAAAACGTTAGCGCGTCAGCAAGCTTTCCGTTCTCCGCTTTCCGTTCTCCGCTTTCCGTTCTCCGCTCTACTCGTAGCACTTGATTGAGGGTTCAATCCAGTAGAGGAACTGCTGGCCGGGCGAGGCGTAGCGGCTCTGCAGGTCGCGCATACGGCGGTAGAGGGGAAGGCCGTCGCCGACATCGTGCCACAGGTCGGTGAAAACCAGGTCGTAAGGCTGCCCGTAGCGCAGGAAGTGCGACTGTTCGGCATTGGCAAAGGCATCCTGCTGAAGGACAACGATTTTTCGGCTTGCAGCCTCGGGGAACTGGGGCCAGATGTGTTTTTTGAAGAGCTCGATTACCGATTCGTCGACGTCGACGACGGTAAGGGTTTCCACTTCGTCCTTAACTGCCGCCATATAAGCGAAATAGCCCAGTCCAAGGCCATATACAAGCACATTGCCGCGGGCCGCGTCGACGGCGGTCTGCATTGTGCGTATCTCGTTGGGCGTGACGGTCATCCACTCGCGGCCGCCCTTGGTGATGGCGGGATAGCGGAACGCCGTGCGGAAGAACCCCAGCGGGGCGCGCAACTTGTTGTTTTCGAAGTAAAGGTCGCCGCAGGGAAAAGCCTGATACGCTTCGTATTGCATCGTGGTCAGGGCCACATCGCGGCAGGCGGCATCGGGCAGACGGATGTTGCGATAGTAGTCGTTGTCCTCGAACTCGGCCGCATCAAGTCGGTTGAGCGACGGCAGCAGGTGGTCGTACACCAGCCGCCGGTCGCTGTCGTTCTCGTCGGGCTGCAGACCGAACGCCGAGGCCAGCAGCAGCGCGTAGGCCATCGTGTCGCCGATGCCCAGCAAGGTCATTTCGGCCATCGCCTCGGCCGTGACCATACACGGCTGCTCGTTCAGCAGCAGCGACTCAAGCCGCAACAGTTTCTCATTCAGATTGTCAGGCATCTTTCCGCTCCCCTACTCTCCTTCTATCTTGAGGAACGATTTGATGGGGGCTATGGCTTCGAGGCGGGCGTGGTCGTAGAGGTCGGGGAATTCGACGAGGAAGATGAATTCGCGCACCTTGACTTTGTATTCCTTGCCGTCGAGGTGGATGACCTCGCGGTTCAGTGCTTCGGCGATGCCGGCAGCGGTGCCGCCGGTGGCCAGGATGTCGTCGAAGAATGTCAGGTAGAACGTGTCGCCCTCGGGCTTGCCGGCGGCGATGTCCGACAGGCGGTAGTAGACGCGGTCGGGGCCGTACTCCTTCATTATCTGCACGTCGTGCAGGTCGCCCTTGGCGTAAGGCAGCTTGCCCTTCTTGCGGATGGGAATGACGTTCTGCACCAGCTTGGACTGCGTCAGCAGCGGGGCGGCAAAAAGGAATCCGCGCGCCTCGACAGTGATGACGTTGGGGCAATGGACGCTGGCGTCGATGTCGGCCACGATTTGCGCAAAGGCCTCCTTGTTGGAAAGGAACGGCAGGATGTCGATGAAGTCGACGCCCGGTTTCGGGAAGTCGGGATAATGGTTGATAATGTCCTTATAATTCATAAAATCAATATGTTTGGTTTGTGCAGTACTACTGCTGCCGATATGCAAATATACGCAAAAAAACTATCTTGCAAGGCGAATGGCATTTTTTCCATTATTATATTTAATTCTTTTCGTATATTTGCAAATTATTTCATTCCGAAAGAAAGCAATGGTAAAGAATATCATCATACTGATACTGTTTGTTTTGTGCATCAAAACGACACCGGCTCAAGACACGCTGCGACAGGCCCAAGTGCCGGGCGAAGGCGCATACGCCAGCGTGCTGACCTGCGGCCCTGGCAACGAGTTCTACGAATCGTTCGGCCACAGCGCCTTGCGCATCTGCGACACCGCCAACGGCACCGACATTGTGTTCAACTACGGTATGTTCAGTTTCGACGAGCCCAATTTCTACCTCAAATTCGCTGGCGGACAGCTCAATTACTTTGTTTCGGCACAGACTTTCGAGAATTTCATATTGGAATACCACTACTTTGGCCGCTCGGTTTACGAACAGCGGCTGCGGCTGACGCCAAGCGAGCTGCAGACGTTGTACGAAGCCCTGGAAACCAATGCGCTGCCCGAGAATAAATACTACCTCTACGACTTCTTCCGCGACAACTGCGCCACACGTGTGCGCGACAAGGTCGAGGAGTCGCTCGACGGACGTACCATACTGAACGACAGCCTTCCGGCGGACGCGTCCACCTATCGCGACCTGGTCTATAAGTACACCGACAGCACCTTGCTGTGGTGGCGGCTGGGCGTGGACCTGCTGCTTGGCGCGCGCTGCGACAGGCCGATGACGGCAGCACAATATATGTACATCCCGATGGAGATGATGATGCAGCTGGACACGCTGCTGACGGCCGACGGCACGACGCTGACCGAGCCCGCCGTGCAGCTGCTGACCGAGAAGCGCGTTCCGATGAAGAAGAGCGTTTCGCCGACGATGTGCTTCTGGCTGCTCTTCGCCATCGTACTGCTGCTCACGCTGTTGGCACGCCGCAATGGATGGAAGCTCTACTGGTTGGACGGCATCATCTATGGCGTCGCCGGCCTCGTCGGGCTGCTGCTGACCTATATGTGGTTCGGCAGTGACCACTGGTGCACCAAGGCCAACCCCAACCTATTGTGGGCCAACCCGCTGATGCTGATACTGCTGCTGCGACTGCGTCACCGCAACCCCGCGACCGTGCTGGTCGTTGCCTGCTGCCTGCTGGCCGCCCTGGTCGGCTGGGCACTGCCGCCAATACACTTCAACAGCGCCGTACTTCCAATCGTACTGATGCTTTTGGTCAGGCTGGCCGACCGTTTTACCGACAAAGCGGATAAGGGGGGTAGGGTTTAAAGGTTTTAGGGTTTTAGAGTTTAATGGTTTTAGGGTTTTAGAGTTTAATGGTTTTAGGGTTTTAGGGGTTAAGGGTTTAAAGGTTTTAGGGTTTTAGGGTTTTAAAGTTTAAGGGTATAAAGTAACACTAGATAAAATGAAAAAACAGTTTTTATTGCTATGCCTCCTGATTGCCACTGCAACGATGCAGGCTCAGGAGAAGGACTATATGAAAGAGCCCACGAAATACAAGGGCTGCCACACGTTAACTACTTTCGACTCGACTAAGGTCTTTATGGAAGAGTCGGGCCTGAGCCGCGTGGAATATCACAAACGCATTGTGATGCTGGACTACGAGGGCTGCAAGGCCAACAGCGTCGTAAAGATGGACTACGACCCGCTGTCGGCATACGTCGAGATACGTCAGGTGCTGGTGCACCGCAGCTATAGCGGCAAGACCGACACCATTTTAGCGGAAAACGGAAAGGGCTCCGCTGGAAGCACTGTCTACGACTATATTGCGCCAGCGAGATTGATTTACTGGGGCGCATCGCAAAAGATGGTCGAAGTGGGCCATCTGGACCCAAACGACGAGCTGGAAATCTGGACCTTCCGCAAGGGTTACACCTACGCTCTTTTGAGCGGAGAACGGATAACGGAGAACGGAAAGATGGCGACGGCAAACATTGACGCGGCAGCCAGCTTTCCGCTTTCCGCTTTCCGCTCTCCGCTCACAGACGACGACAGCCGCTACATTCCGCCTATGCGCGGCCATTTCTACGACATCGTCCCCTTCTGGAGCGACCAGCCAGTGACCGACAAGGTCTATTCGGTCAACGTGCTGACATCGAAGAAGCTGCGTTTCAGTTTCTATAACGATATGACTGGCGTAACGATGGATTCGACCGTGCAGGGCGACCGCACCATCTACACCTTCCGCCGCCACGACATTATGCCCCTCAAGCACGAGCCTTCGGCCCTGGCCGACAACGATATGCAATGCAAGCTGCTGCTCAGCACCGCCCCCAACTGGGAGTCGAAATCGATGTGGTTCTACGGCGTCAACGAGGACTACGGCAGTTTCAAGAGTACGCCCGAAGTCACCGCCAAGGTGCGCGAGCTGCTGGCTCCGGCCAAGAGCGAGCAGGACAGCATCAGCATCCTGACCCACTGGGTGGCCGACAACATCCGCTACTGCGGCATCTCGATGGGCGAAGGCGAAGGCTACACGCTGCACAACGCCGAGATGAACTTCACCGACCGCTGCGGCGTGTGCAAGGACAAGGCCGGAATGCTGGTGGCTATGCTGAGGGCCGCCGGTTTCAAGAGCTATGCCGCTATGACGATGGCCCACGAGCGCATCGACCGCATCCCCGCCGACCAGTTCAACCACAGCGTCTGCGTGGTTCAGCGCCGCAACGGGCAGTACGAGCTGCTCGACCCGACGTGGGTGCCCAGCGTGCGCGAACTGTGGAGCAGCGCCGAGCAGCAGCAGGGCTACCTGATGGGCCTGCCGCAGGGTGCCGACCTGATGGAAACGCCCGTCTCGCCTGCCGAAAACCACTATGTGCGCATCAGTGGAACATCGAAAATCAAGAAAAACGGTACCCTCGAAGGCACTTTCACCGTCACCGCCGAGGGGCAGAGCGACGCCGCCGTGCGTGGTGTCTTCAAGGCCCGCCAGAGCGAATGGCAGCGCAACCTGGAACTGGAGTTGCTGCGCATAGCCCCCAACGCCGTCATCAAGAAGGTGACCCACACCGACGAGGACCGCTACCTGGAGCAGCCGGTCTCCATTACATATAAATATAGCATTCCCGACTATGCCATCGTCGACGGCGACAATATCGTCTTCATCCCCCTGACGGCGCGAGGCCTCTACAGCCGCGCAATGGGCCACCTCCATTTCGACACGACGCTGACCGAGCGCACCCAGCCCTTCAGCGACCGCTGCTCGCGACTGGTGGAAATAAGCGAAACCATCACCCTGCCTGCCGAATACAAGACGATGGACTACAACGCCCACATCGACGGCGTGGTTTCGCCGGCCGTCAACTACGGCTGTGGGTTCCGCCTGGACGGCAAGACACTCGTTTTCGGCGAAAGCGCTATGTTCAACAAGCGCGTCTACGATGCCGCCGACTGGCCCGCCTTCCGCCAGGCCGTCGCCAACCAGAAGAAAGTGGCCGCCACACCAGTGGTGTTGAAAAAATAACTTTAACCTTAACCTTAACTTTAACCTTAACTTTAACCTTAACTTTAACTTTGAATAGAAATGAATAGAATCTTCAAAATATTAGTCGCCGTCGCATTGTTCTCCGTTTTCAGTTCTCCGTTCTCCGTTTCCTACGCTCAGGATGCCGAGTACAACCTGATTCGCCGCACCTACAAGGTGAACACCGACGGCACGATGGACATCAGTTTCCGCAAGGAAATCAAGCTGCTGCGCAACCGCGCCATCACCGCCTACGCCGACAAGGGCGAGACATTCATTCTCTACAATCCCACCACCGACCGGCTGACCATCAACGAGAGCTACACCATCCGCAAGGACGGCAGCCGCGTGCAGACCCCGCAGAACGCCTTCATCGACCAGCTGCCGAGCCAGTGCACCGACTGCGGCCGCTACAACGGCATCCGCGAACGCGTGGTGGTCCACACCGCGCTGGAATACGACTGCATCATCGTGCTCGACTACACCATCCACCGCCAGGGCAGCTACCTGGACGAATCGCTTGTGCTGGTCGAGGACTGCCCCGTGAAGAAATACGAGGTCATCGTCGACCTGCCCAAGGACAGCGAGCAATCCATCGGTTACACCGTCGCACACGGCGACTTCAAAATCAAGACACTGAACGACAAACACACCTTCCACCAAATCGCCACCGACCTGCCGCAGAAGTACATAGACAACTATCTGCCTGCCGCCGAGACGCTCTACCCCACCGTCAACATCAGCTGTGGCAAGCGTCCCAGCGACCTCGCCGAATCGTCCGACGAGAAGCTGCCCGAAGCCATCTACACCGTCGGCGAGCTTCACGACAACGACCAGCTGACATATGCCACCAACATACGCAACTACGTCCTCGACAACATCCACACCACCGACTTCCCGCTCAGCCTGGTCGGCTACAAGCGTTCGTCGGCCAAAGAGACATTCCTCAGCGGATGCGGCACGCCTGCCGACAAGAAGCGCCTCGTCGCGGCTATGCTGCGCGAAGCCGGTTTCGGTGCCGAAGAGTATGACAACGGCGTACACGTGACCGTCCACGAGGAGGGCCGTCCGATGACCTACAACCTTTCGACCGACAGCAAGCGTCCCGCCCGCCTCGACGGTGCCGCCATCGACGAGCAGCGCACAATTGACATCAGCCGCGACCTGATTTGGGACGGTCCGCGCGTCGGCGGCAGCTACAAGCAGATGACCCTGCCCACCGAGAACGGCAGCATCAGCATCGACCCCGCCTTCCTGACCAGCGTCCGCAAGGCACCGCTCAAGGTGCGCAACTGCAACGAGAAATACCACTACACCATCGCCCTGCCGCGCACCCCCAAGCACACGCTCGTCAAGCCCGTCGATATCAGCCGCACCGAGAAAGGCATCGGCACTATCCGCATCAGCATCAAGCAGTTGCCCACAGGCCAGATCGACATAATCCGCGAGCTGAGCATCGACGTCAAAGACGGCATCGTCACCCCCAAGCAATACAAAGCCTTCCGCCGAATGATGCAGGACTGGAAGACCTACAAAACCGTCACCATCCGCGCCGAAAAAGGGAAACCGATTATGGGGAGTTAAGGGAAGTTAAGAGAAATTAAAGGGAGTTAAGGGACAAATGCACTTACAGAGTTCTATTCTCCTTTAACTCCCTTTAACTTTCTGATATTCATACAATCATTTATTTCCAGATAGATATTTAACATCATTTAACAATTTTCTCTAAACTTTTTTGCCTCTTTAACACACTATATAAGCAAAACAATGTCAATGAAGGGGAAATATATTATTGCCATAATGATGTTGCTGTGCACAGCCAACCTGCACAGCCAGGTCGTTGTGACGCTGCCTTATTTTGATGATTTCGAGAGCTATGAAACCGACTCCATAAGGCATATTGGTGCATTTCAGTACTATCCTGCCTACCACTTCTTCGGTGGCTGGGAGTGTTGCTCACGTGGCTATGCTGGTATTGCAGGATTAACAACAGTCGGGCCTATGCACCACAACCAAATACATACCAATATGGTTCAGATGGACTATGCACACGCGATAAATGATTACTACCGTGACACAACATACGACTACAAGTGTGGCGGCACGCTGCTGGCATCGCCCTGGTTCTACGAACTGCCCGAAAGGGTATCCTTCGAGTTTTACAGATATCACGACACTACAATATATTCCATCTACGATTGTCAAAATCTGCCGTTTGATATCGAAATCGGCATATTGTCCGATTCCATTCCCGACACCACAATGATAAATGAGGGACGTGGATGGGCCTGGGGATGGATCAACTCTTGGCCTTGCAATCCTACCTGCGGACGCGATTTCATACCATTCTCAACACAAACTTTCACACTTGAGACATATGGCTGGCAATTGTTCGAGGTAAATATACTCGGAATGTTCGACGGCATAGAGCCGCCCTACCGCATCGCATTCCGCACCAAAAGCTGCGACACGAATGATTGTCCAAGCGGTGGGCAGAGTACTTTTATTGACGACATCCACATCTTCCCGGCGAACATCACAACCCGCGACACCGTGCAGCACACCGACACCGCCTGCCAAGGTGCGACATACACCGGCTATGGCTCTCTCCTTATCAGCACCGACTCTGTTGGCACCTTCACCCACCATTACACAACCGTCGTAAACGACAGCAGCGTCACCGTCCACCTGCTTACGCTGACAGTCATTCCCACAAGCGACACAGTCGTCTTCGACACCATCTTTGTCGGCGACAGCTACACCTTCTTCGACTCCACACTTACCGACAGCGGCACTTACATCCACACCACCACAGCCACCAACGGATGCGACTCGACCGTGACGCTGCACCTGCACACCGTCATCAGAAAGGACACCGTCACCATCCGCGACACAATATGCCTCGGAACGCTCTACGACAACTACGGATTCTCCGTCCAGCCAACACTGCCGGGAACATACACATACACAAGGGACAGCACCAGCAACGTCCTGCAACGGCACTACATCCTGAAACTGACAGCACTGCCTACGCACGCCACCGAGATGCACATTGATATCAACGCCGGCGACACAATCACCTTCGCAGGAACTGAAATCACCGACAGCGGGACATACATTTTCCACCTCACCAACAGCTACGGCTGCGACTCGACTGTCACGCTGACTGTTGGCATAAACACAACACCGCCGGTAAATCCGCCACCCGACCCGCCAACGGGCGACGACGCGATGTACGACATCTGGTTCCCCAATGCCATCACACCCGAGCAGGAGACAAACAACCGCTTCCGCGGCTTTATGGCCTTCATTCCCGTGAAGTACGAGCTGTACATCTACAACCGCTGGGGCAACCTCGTCTTCCGTACCATCGACCCCAATGCCGAATGGGACGGCACCTACAAAGGGCACATCGCGCCCCAAGGCTCCTACACCTACAAATACGAAGTCCACCTGCCCGACGGCCGCAGCCGCGAAGGCATCGGCACAGTGACGGTGATAAGGTAAAATGTGAAAGGAAACAGCCCTTAAAAGATAAAGTCAAGGTAACAGCAACAAAATGAAACGACATCTCATCATACTACTGGTCATTTTCAGCATCTCACCCTCTCTGATATGGGCTCAGCCAGGATGCACACCTCGTGAATTGCCATATATAGAGACATTTAATGGCTATTGGAACAACCATCAATACATATACGGTGCGCAGGGAACCGACCGTTGCTGGACCCTATGGCAGGGTGTGCCGACAGGTTGCAACCAGTATCAGGTGTTGTTTTGGCGATTGGATAATGGATTCAATGATGCCCTGCACATTATGACTGGATATCATCTTTGCGACAGTGACGGTGATGGCTATGTAGATACCGTTGGCAACCGATTCCAGCAGACAATAGTCAGTCCACCTTTGGCCGAGGCTCCTGTAAAAATCACTTTCAAAGCTGCCATTGACGGTGGCTTATATTGGACTAAATTTGTCTACCTCATCATCGGATACGTCGGCGACATCGACGACATCGGAAACTCTTTCTTCGCCCTCGACACCTTCGCCGTCCAGCGCCGGCCCGACACCAACGATATGGCACCGCATAATGGTTATTACTGGAATTATGACACTTTAATTGTAGCCGACACCCTACCCACTCCCTGTCATTTTGCCTTCAGGATTGACAGCACCCTACAGCGACGCAACCATATCAACGACTCTTCATACCTCTTGGTGGGAGCTCCATACGGCTGGTTTAATGACTTGGCCTTCATCGATGACGTAACCTTTCACCCGCGAACCCACATCTACACCAACTTATACGACACCATCTGCCAAGGCGAAGGCTATTCTGGATACGGATTCAATGTTGCTCCCGGCGATGCCGCACTGCTCCATTTGAGAGACTCGGCAACAGCCTGCACCACTTGGCATTATCAGCTGCACCTGTACGAAGCCGCACCCTCGACCGAAGAGTTAAACATTATCATCAGCATTGGCGACACTTTCTATTTCGACAGTATGCCTCTGTATGCGGAAGGAGACTACACATTCAACTATTCAACCCAGTACGGCTGCGACTCGACTATCATAGTTCATATCACATTGGACAGTACCGTCATCACACCGCCATACGAGCCACAGCAATACAGCATCTGGTTCCCCAACGCCTTCACGCCCGAATTGGAGACCAACAACCGCTTCAGAGGCTATATGGACTTCGAGCCTGTGAAATATGAGCTATATATTTACAACCGCTGGGGCAACCTGCTTTTCAGCTCCACCGACCCCAACGCCGAATGGGACGGCACCTACAAAGGCCACATCGCGCCCCAAGGCTCCTACACCTACAAATACGAAGTCCACCTGCCCGACGGCCGCAGCCGCGAAGGCATCGGCACAGTGACGTTGATTCGATAGCGAACAGAAGCTGATTTACATCGCACTATAGCGGCGGAAAGTCATTCCGTCGCTTTTTTTATCCCACTTTGTAATATTTTGCGCCGCCCAAACGTATATTGGTCAAAAAGGTAAAACGATAAAACCACACTCACAAGGTTCTCGATGACAACAAAGGAATACAACGACTGCGTCAACCGATACAGCGACGACCTCTACCGCTTCGCGCTGCGCTACACCGGCGACAGCGACGACAGCCAGGATGCTGTGCAGGACTGTTTCCTGACCTTGTGGGAAAAGCGCGAAGAGACAAGACACAACGAGGCCAAGGGCTACCTGATCCGAATCCTCTACCGCAAGCTTGTCGACCGCCACCGCCACCGCGCCGTGGTCCGCGACGCACAAGGACAGCTGATGCCAACCCAGGAGAACTACAACCAGCACGGCGACTTCGAACTGCGCGACGCAATGCAGCAAGCCCTCAACCAACTGCCCGACCAACAGCGGCAACTCGTCCTGCTCAAAGACCTGGAGGGCTACAGCTACGAGGAGATGGCATCGATGACCGGACTGACCGAGCAACAAGTGGGAGTCTACCTTTTCAGGGCACGAAAAACGATGAAGAAACTATTGGAGAATTACCGATATTGAGAAAAAACGTTAACCTTAACGTTAAGAGAGTTAAGGGAAGTTAAGGGAAGTTAAGGGACAATAGTATTTGTATCTGAGGTTAAGGTTAAAGTTTAGGTTAAAGTTAAGGTTTAGGTTAAAGTTAAGGTTTAGGTTAAAGTTAAGGTTTAGGTTAAAGTTAAAGTTAAAGTTAAAGTTAAAGTTAAGGTTAAAGTTAAAAAAAGAATAATAATATGATAAATAACGAAAACTATGAAGGCTACCTGATGCGCTACATCGACGGCGAGCTCAACCAGCAAGAGATTGCCGAGGTGGAAGCCTACCTTGGCAAGCATCCCGAACTGCAGGACGAGCTTGACGCCGTGAGCGACGCCTCGCTGCGAGTGACAGCCCCGCCTGTGTCGATGCCTGGCAAAGAGCGGATGCTGCATCGCTTTCCGCTTTCCGCTTTCCGCTTTCCGCTTCGCGGCTGGAGCGTGGCGGCAGCAGTTGCACTTCTTATCATCGCCGGAGCCGTTATGCGTTCATTTTCCACTTCCGGCACACCTGCCAGTCCGACGGCCGCAGTATCGCATTCCGACAGCCTGAAGACGGATGCCGCCCAGTCACTTTCGGATTCCATTCCTTTCGACAGTCTCTACATCAACCCAGCGCAAAAACCGCCAGTCTATCTTGCGGTAAACGCTTCAAACACAATTATTGACACCACTTCCACCATCATCACAGACACCGATATTTCAACCACACCCCTCAATTCTATTTCGCAAGACAACCAACCCCTGCTGGCCGAGAACCCTCAACCCAGCAGAAACATTCGCATCGTGGGCGGGACCATTATCGTCGAGACCGACAACCTTGTCGATATCGAGCCCAGTCCGGCCCCGTCGTCCAACCCCAACGCCATACGCGGATACACCATCGAGAACTCGCAGCTGGCGATGGAGGACGAGAAAGGAATCGTCGGCCGAACCGTAGAATTCCTCGTCCAGCGCCTCAACCGCCGACAAATCGACGACACACTTCTTGCATATACTGATTAAACCATTGAAAACAAAAAACATCACGATATGAACAGAAAGATTAAAACAATCCTCGTCACAGCATTGATTTCCCTCTTCAATCTTTGCGGGCCAAACGCCTACTCGCAGCAGTTCCCAATCGTACTGAAACAGGACCTGCCAAAAGCGCCGCGAATCGTCAGAACCACAGGCGACTACGACATCCAAGTGGTACGCGACACCGCCAATTTCATCTGCGTCATAACCTATGGAACCGTCGACGAAATCGACTCGCTGCAGTTCCCCGCCGAGAAGCTGTCGCTGAGCGAAGGGCAGTTTGGCACGACCCTCACCTTCGGCAACGGATTCCCATACCACAACCGAATTCAGCTGCACACCACCGCAAGCAATATGTCGCTGAACGCAACAGGCGAGTCGATAATAACCCTGTCCGACGCCCACAGCGACACGCTGACGCTCGACGCGCTGGTTCTGCAGGCCGAAGGCAACAGCATAATCTCGGTCAAGCAGCCCCTTGTTGTCAAGACTGTACACATCAACGCCAAAGACTATTCTATGGTTCGCCACAACGCTATCCACGCCGACAAGGTCCAGCGCGACATCTACGGCGGCGCCCGCATTGTCGAAAACGGTAAAGTTGTCGACGAAACGCCCCTCGCCATCCTTTATCGTCACACCGGCGAACAGGGAGCCTTTATGGACATTTCCGGCGGCACGTCGTATCTGGCCAGCCGTCCCTTCGGCGGCAGCAATATGCCGACGGGCAATTTCGTTTGGGGCACCGGATTCCACTATTCCTTCAGCGGCCGCATAGCCACCTGGCAGCGCCCGCACTGGGGCCTGTCGACCGGTTTGGGATTCAAGATTGAGACCTACCACACCGACAACGCATTCCTCGACCTCATTGTCGACACCGTCAGCGGCCTCACATCGCTCCAGGCCGTCGATGCCAGCAGCATTTTCGGACCCGGCAACAGCAATATTACGTGGAGTAGCACGATGTTCAGTTACCAGTTTTTCATCCCCATCCACCTCGAATGGCGCAAGCGCACCGACTACCGCGGTCTGCGCATCGGTGCCGAGCTGCGCACCGGAATCACCGTTTTCAACAAGAGTTTCTATCTGGTCCGCACCGGATTCTGTCAGGACCAGAACAAGGCAGCAGCAAGCAACAACGAAAGCCTGGGCAAATACTTCAACCGCTTCCAGCTCGGCGCCAAATTTTCTGTCAGCTACGACAAACTGAGCTTCTTTGTCGAAAGCACACTCACGCCCCTTTTCCGCTCACGGACCGGCCAATCCAACTCGCGTCCCGCCCTCGACCAGAGGCTCTATCCTTTCAGTGTCGGATTCAGCATAACCCTCTAAGGTTAACTTTAACCTAAACGTTAACCCTAACTTTTGAAAAAAACATAATAATATAATTACACGATGAAAAAAGCAGCATTAACCATATTCCTCTGCCTGTCGGCGCTGCTGTCGACGGCCCAAACCGCAGACAAAAACAAGAGCACCTACGGCCTGCTGGAACGCACCTCCATAGGTATCAACGTCAATCAAGTCGTCACCTCGTTCCGCTTTTCAGGCTTCCTCAAAGGCAACCCCTCGCGAGCCCTCGAAGCCACAGCCTCCGTCCGCATCTGGCAGCACCTCGAAGTAGGCGGATATATGACCCTGATGGGTGCCAGTCCCTTTGCCAGCAGCGGCGGCGGCAACTATGGCGACCGGACCCTCTACCACCTCGAATGGAGCGACAACAGCTATCACCTTGCAGGCGGAGCATACGTCGAACTGCACAGCGTTTCGTTGAAAAGACAGAAGCAGAGCCGCTTGTACACAGACCTCGTTGCCCGCGGCGGCTTTGGCCTGAACGGTATGACCGACGGCTTCTGGGGCGGAGTCGGTGCCGAACTGGGCTTCACGCCCCAAGTACAAATGGTCACCTACTTCGACTTCGGCGCATTCCCGATGGGCCACGCCAGCGAAGTGGTTGGAAACCAAACCAGCTCACGAGCCAGCATAGGACTAAAAATCAACTTAAAGTAACCCGTCCAAAGCGGCATACAAAAACAGATGCGGCAGATTGTAAATCTGCCGCATCTGTTTTTGTATACATAAAAATTGCTTTGCACCCCGCTGCAATTAGTAAACACAAAATAAAGTGACAGCAATTAATCAGGGAATGCTGTTATGAAGACTTTTTACCCAGCACATTTTTATTCAATTAATGCAAAACCACAGAACACACTTATCCACACTTTATCACACCGAAATAGGCGATAAGCAGTTGAAATATTGAAAAATTTTATACATTTCCACACAATATCGAACATTTTTCGTATTTTTGCACTCTGAAACAAAACCTCAAATTATGATTATTGGCAGAGAAAAAGAGCAGCGCGAACTGCTGGAACTACTTGACAAAGAGGAATCTCAGTTCTGCGTAGTGTATGGCAGACGACGTGTTGGAAAGACCTTCCTGATACGCGAGACCTTCGCTAATCGGTTTGCTTTTCAACATACAGGTCTGGCAAACGCGTCGAAAAATGACCAATTGGCCCAATTCAAGGAGTCGCTCAGAGCGGCAGGTATGAAAGTGCACCGAAAACCGAAAACCTGGTACGAAGCGTTCTCGCTACTTCAGGAGCATCTTTCCTCGTTGCCGACAGGGAAAAAAGTCATTTTCATCGATGAGTTGTCTTGGCTCGACACGCCTAAATCAAACTTTGTCAGCGCACTTGAACATTTTTGGAACGGATGGGCCACTGCGCGTACCGAGAAAGACATAGTCCTGATAGTTTGCGGCAGCGCAACATCGTGGCTTCTAAACAAAATAGTCCAAAACCACGGTGGACTGCATAACCGGCTAACAATGAAAATACACCTTCAGCCGTTCACGCTGAACGAATGTCGCCAATACGCAAGACACCTCAGGGTGGACTTGTCGGACATCGACATCCTCGAGGCCTATATGATTATGGGCGGCATTCCGTACTACTGGAGTTTTATGAGGCTCAGCGAGAGTCTGGCGCAGAATATCGACCGCATATTCTTCTACAACGACGCCCCGCTCCGCGACGAATATGACGCACTTTATGCCTCGCTGTTCAAAAATGCCACACCTCACATCGCCATCATTTCCGCCCTCGCCAAGAAAAAGGCCGGTATGCTGCGCGACGAAATCCTGCTTGCAAGCCACCTCTCCGACAACAACGTCTTCAGCCGGGCATTGACCGAATTGGAGCAGTGCAACTTCATTCGTCGATACAAGGCCTTCGGCAAAAAGGAGAAAGAAAGCCTGTACCAGCTTATGGACAACTTCACGCTTTTCCACTTCAGCTTCATCGCGAACAACCAGAACAACGACGTGCACCTGTGGAGCCATTCCATCGACACTCCCAGGCATTCGACGTGGGCAGGACAAGCCTTCGAACGCACCTGCTTTTGGCACTTGCCTCAAATGCTCAACGCGCTGGGCATAAGCGGAATAATCTCGTCGGCGCACTCCTGGCAAATAAAGGGGACCGAGGAACATCCAGGCGTACAAATAGATATGCTCATAGACCGCAACGACAACGTCATAAACCTTTGCGAAATGAAATTCAGCAGCAGCGATTACGTATTCAACAAAGATGAAGACGCAAAACTACGCAGACGCAAAACTGTTTTCAAAGCCGTGACAAAAACACGCAAAACCGTCCAACTGACGCTGGTCACAACATACGGATTAATCCGCAATGCCTATAGCGGCAACATCCAAAACATTATCACAATGGACGACTTATTCAAGCAATAAAAACAAACACTTATCCACGCTCTATCACACCAAAAGAAGAGATAACAAGTGGAAATGTTGTAAAATCTTATACATTTCCACAACCTATCGAGCAATTTAAGCCGCTTTACAGAATTCTAAAAAATCAGTCGATTGCCATTAAAAGAAATCTCCCACGAGGAGATTTCCTCGGACTATGGCACAACAGGATTCGACCTACTTTATCCCGCGCAGGATCTTGATGGTCTCGTAGGCCTCGTTGATTTCGCGGAACTGGGCCTCGGCGTTCTTCTTCACCTCCTCGCCCAGACCTTCGACCTTGTCGGGATGGTACTTCATTGCCAGACGGCGGTAGGCCTTCTTGATCTCCTCGTCGGTGGCCGTGCTGTCGAGGCCAAGCACCTTGTAGGGGTCTTTCTTCGACGACTGCGAGGAACTGCCCGAGCCGCCCGAAGCGCGACCCGAATAGTAGCTGCCGCCCCTGTAGCCGCTTTGGCCGCCGCCAACGTGGCGCGACATAATTGACAGATAGTCACGCCCATTGATGCCCAGCCGGTTGCTGATGCTGCGCAGGGCGTTCAGTTCCGGGAACGTGATTTCGCCGTCGGCATCGGCAATGCTGAACAGGAAATCCAGCATATGATAGCGCGTGGTGTAATCGGTATTCTGCTTGATTTGCTGGCAGATATCGTTTAACGGGAAATCCTCCTGCTGCAGGTCGCGAAGCTTCAGCAGAAGCTCCTTGGCCCGCTCCTCGCCATAGTTGCTGACAAGGAAACGCTTGACAAGGTCCAACTCACTCTTTTTCACCACACTGTCAGCCTTCATCACCGCTGCAATCAGCACCAGCAGCGCCGCCGACAAATCGTCGGCCGAGCCCGTGTTGCTGTAGCGGTGCGCACCCGACGGGCGCCCATAGCTGCCGCCGTATCTTCCGCTGTCGCTGCCACTGTCGCCGCCGCTGTTGCCATAGCTGCCGCCGCCAATCGACCCGCGGCTTCCCGACCGTTTCTCAATACTGTTGCCAATCAGGAAGCCTATTATGCCGCCTATCGGCCCCATCATCGACCATCCCAGGCCGGTCAAAATCCATTTTCCTATTCCCATCTTTATTATTGCGTTATTGTGTTATTGCGTTAATGCGTTAGTGCTGACGCAGCAGCCGCTCTTCGCTTTCCGTTTTCCGCTCTCCGCTCTCCGCTCCTTAGTCTTGGTCGAAAGTCACTTCATATTCGCCTTCCTCGTCGTCCTCGGTCTCGTCGAGGCCTTCGTCGCCGACCAGCGACGAGGTGATGACATATCCCGACTGCTGCGCGCCGTCGGCAAGCGGGGCAATGACCACCTGGCTTTCGCCGATGCCCTGCCCGGCGAAGAAACGCTTCAGGAACTCGTTGCGATAGCCGGCCACAATCTCAAGGCTCGACATTGCCGCATCCTTGGGATAGAGCCGCTCGGCCAGCCGCTGCACATCCTTGTCCGTCGGGCGCTTGCCAAGGCCCTTGGTCTGCAGAAATGCCACAAAACCAGTGTCCTTGACCGTAATGGCGCTGACCTCGCCAAACAGCACCGCTTGAGGCAGGATGGCCGTATTGGCCTTTTCGGGATGGCGCGACATATAATATTCTTCTTTAAGCAGATAGAGGCTCTGCGCCTTGGCCGACGCAAGGGCGTTGATCTGCGGCTCGAAGGTGACGACAATCGACGTGTCGTAGTGCAGCACCTCGACCATCTTGTTCAGCGTGCTGTACTGCTCCGAATTGAACTGCGCCTGCAGCGGGTCGAAGGCGATAAACTCCAGATTGCCACTGACACCCAGCGCCTTGTACACCGCGCGGAACGGCGACGTGGCCACCTTGACCAGCAGGTTGCCCAGCGTCTTCCACACAATCTTCATATACGAGAACTCGGGCGAGTCGATGTTGCCCGACACCGGGATGTCGAACTGCACCTTGTCGTCCTTGTCCTTCAGCACATAGAGCGCCGCCTTGAGGGGTATTTTGACCTGAGCGTCAACATCTTTGCGCTTTTCGCCCACCATCGGGTTGTAGAGGTCCAGATTGTTGCGGCCCTCCAGCTGGCTGTTGCGGATGCTGTTCTCGCTGGTGAACGAGAAGGTGCCGTCGGTCAGCGGATAGGCCAGATAGCCCACCGAGTAGGGCGACAGGTCCTTGAGCTGCAGATTCTTGATGTTCAGCACCAGGTTCTGGTTGCGTTTCCAGTCGCTGATGTTGCCGTGCCACCGCACCATCGCCGTGCCGCCGTGGGGCAGCTGGGCAAAGAGGCGCGCATTGTTGTCGCCGCTGGTCGTAAGGTTGTCGGCACTGACATTCAGCTTCTTGACCGGGAACGAAAAGGCCTCGGGCAGCGTATAATCGTTGTAGGTGAACTCCGCATCGTTGATTTTGAACGTGCCCACGCGCAGCTGCATCGGCTTCGAAGGCGCAGCCGCCTCCGCCTCGCCAGCTGCCTGCGCAGCCTTTTCGTCTTCGTTTTCGTTTTCGTTATCGTTTTCGTTACCCCCAAACAGGCGCGAAAAAATGGAGCCGTTTTCATAGACATCGAAGTGCGACGACAGGCCGTCGATGGTCAGCGACTTGACGTCGAACAGATTCTGGTCCAGATTGATACGGTTGACCGCGATGTCCAGCGCGTTGCAGGCCAGCACACGCTCCTTGCCGCCGTCGCGAATGTCGACGCCGCTCAGGTTGACCGTGCCGCCGATGTCCATCTTCATTATGTCGCTCAGGTTGCCCTTGACGTCGATGTCGGCGTTGAGCAGACCCTCAACCTTGCCCACATTCATAAAATCGGCCAGGTAGGCACGCACGTTCGAGAGGGCAAACTTCTCAAGCTCAACGTTTACCGCGAAATTGTTGTTGTCCATATTGAGCGACGCGTCGGTGCGCAGCATACCGCCGTCGGCCAGCTGCAGGGCCAGGCCCGCGTCGGTGTTCTCCGACCCGTCGAAGTAGACGCCCGGCACCTTGAGGTTCAGGTTCTTGAGGTCCCATTCGCTGCCCAGGCGCGAGTCGGCGTAGAAGATTTCGCCATCCGACAGGCGTATGTTGTAGAAGCCCAGGCGCCAGTCGCTCGACGTCGTGTCGTCCGGCTTCTCCTCGTCGGGGGCAAAGTGGTCGATTATGGAGCTGAAATTGAACCTGTTGCCCGACTGAATGACGCGGACGCGGGGATGGGCCAGCGTGATATGACGTACAAAAAGCTCGTCGACAAGCAGTTTGCGCAGCTTGACCGACACATCGAGCGTGTCGAAGGCGAAGAACGCCGTCGTGTCGTCCTCCTCAAAAAGCGTGAGGTCATAGATTCGCACGCGTCCCGCAAGGGCGTTGACACGCAGCCGCTCGACGTTGATGCGGCGCCCCACCAGCTCCTTGCCGTGGCTGTTGACATAGCTTTTGGCCACCGGCGCAACCAGCAACAGCGCAACAATGAGCAGCAAAAGGATGCTGCAAACAATTATCAGTGTGATTTTCAACCACTTTTTCATTTTCGTGTTACTTATTTACAAATGCAAAATTAATAAAAAAATCCAATAAACAAGAAATAAAATCGCCCCACGCGAATTTAGTTTCGTCCGAAACGGGAAACAGACTTGCCAAGTAATTATTTTTAACAGCAATTATCAGCAATTAAACAGCAATTTTCCGGCAATTATTTTGAACGTGAGCAACCTGTGACAAGTGCACCGTGAAACGAGCGCGTTCGTGTCACCGGTCACTCATCACTGGTCACTTAATGACACACAACGACACGCAGTGACGCACCGAACCTTGCATCTCCCTAAAAACCAGCCCATTAAGGCACCTTCTCCGTCATATGTACAGTATATGTACAGTATATGTACAGTATGTGTACGCTTCGGAAGCGTACACATACTGTACATATACTGTACATATACTGTACAACGGGCAGAGAAAGTGAGGGTTGGGCGACGGTCGGGGCACAATAAAACGGGCAATCGGGCGTTACGAAGGCAGAACGAACCAAAAACACTGCGACAATGAAAGTACGCGAAGTAACCGACTATCTTAACAGCATCTTTCTGCCTGTATATCAGGAGACTTACGACAACGCCGGCTTCCTGGTCGGCGACCCTGCGCGCGAGGTCAGCGGCGTGCTGGCCACGACCGACGTCACCGACGAGGTCATCGACGAGGCCATCGCCCTGGGTGCCAACCTGATAGTGAGCCACCACCCGCTCATCTTCGGCGGTCTGAAGCGACTGACGCCCGACAGCGCCACGCCGAGGATGGTCATCCGCCTGATAGAGAACGGCATAGGCGTCTACACCGCCCACACCAACCTCGACAACCTGCAGCAGGGCGTCAACGGCATCCTGGCGCGCAAGCTGGGCCTTGAGGGCTGCCGCATACTGCGTCCCGTCGAGGGGGTGCTGCGCAAGCTGGTGACCTACGTCCCGACGGCCGACGCCGACCGCGTGCACCAGGCCCTGTTCGACGCCGGAGCTGGCGGCATAGGAGCCTATGACTGTTGCAGTTACAACAGCGACGGCTTCGGCACCTTCCGCGCCGGCGAGGGCTGCCACCCCCATTGCGGACAGATTGGCGAGCTGCATCGCGAGGCCGAGACACGCATCGAGGTGATATACGAGAAACGCCTGGAACGCAAGCTGATACACACCCTCGTCGAGGTGCACCCCTACGAAGAGCCTGCCTACGACTGCATACCCCTCGACAACGCCCTGCCCACGGTGGGCGCCGGGATGGTGGGCCGCCTGAGAGAGCCGATGACTGCCGCCGACTTTTTCGCGATGGTCAAGGAGCGCCTCGGCCTGCCCGTCGTCCGCATCTCGCAAATGGGAATTGAAAATCCGCAATCCGCCACTAACAATTCACAATTCACAATTCACAATTCACTCGAAATTCAAAAAGTGGCCCTGTGCGGCGGCTCGGGGGCCTTCCTGATTGGCGACGCCAAAAGCTGCGGCGCCGACGTCTACCTGACCGCCGACCTGAAATACCACGACTTCCAGAGCGCCGAGGGGCGCATCCTGCTTGCCGACATAGGCCATTTCGAGAGCGAACAATTTGCAAAAGAAATTTTTTATGACGCAATATCAAAAAAATTTAGTAATTTCGCTTGCCATATTTCCCAAAAAGACAGGGGCTATATCTGCTATATATAATTAATATATAGCCTTTTGCCGCCTTTTGGGGGTATGCGTGCAGACCGTCGAATTTTAAAAAAATCAATATAAAATGGCAAAAAAAGTCACAACGAAAAAAGAAACCGAGCAAGAAAATGCAGCCCCCACCATCATCCGCCCGCTGGATGCCGATGTCGCCGTCGAGAAGCGCCTCATAGCCCTCTACACGCTGCAAACCGTTGATTCAGAAATCGACAAGATTAAAATCATCCGCGGCGAGCTGCCCCAGGCCATACAAGACCTTGAGGACGAGATTGCCGGTCTCGAAACCCGTATCCAGAACTTCAACAACGAGATTAAGGCCACCGAGGAAAAAATGGCCGCCGAGAAGAGCGAGATTGCGGAGCACAACGAGATGACGAAGAAATATCAGAAGCAGCAGGACAACGTGCGCAACAACCGTGAGTTTGAAGCCATTAACAAAGAAATCGAGTACACCGGCCTGCAGATCCAGCTGTGCGAGCGCCGCCTGAAAGAGGGTGCCGCCCACATCAAGGAGCTGCAGCAGCACATCGCCGCCGCCGAACTGCTGCTCGAAAACCGCCGCAAAGACCTGCAAGTCAAGAAGGACGAGCTTGACGACATCATCAAGGAGACCGAGAAGGACGAGGCCCGTCTGCGCGAGAAGTCGCAGGAGCAGGAGCAGTACATCGAGCCGCGCTACCTGACGGCCTACAAGCGCATCCGCGGCGCCGCCCGCAACGGACTGGCCGTGGTCACCATCGACCGCGATGCCTGCGGCGGCTGCTTCAGCAAGATTCCGCCCCAGCGCCAGACCGAAATCAAGATGCACAAGAAAGTCATCGTCTGCGAGCACTGCGGCCGCATCCTGGTCGACGACAATATCGCCGAAATAGCCAAGGAAAATCTGGAGAAATAATAAGATAGTGACAAGTGACCTGTGACCTGTGAAACGAATGCGCTCGTGTCACTGGTCACAATTCACAATTCACAATTCACTATTCACAATTCACTATTCACAATTCACAATTCACAATTCACAACTATTAATTCATAAAAAAAATGATTCATCATATCACACCCGATACCCCTTTGACGATTGCCAAAATCAAAGAGATAATTGATAACAAGATGACCCTCGCCCTCAGCGACGAGGCCAAACGCCGCATCGAGAAATGCCGCAACTACCTGAACAACAAAATGGAGACGCAGAAGGAGCCCATCTATGGCGTCACCACCGGTTTCGGCAGCCTGTGCAACATCAGCATCAGCAAGGAGCAGCTGATCCAGCTGCAGAAGAACCTCGTGATGAGCCACGCCTGCGGCGTTGGCGACGAGGTGCCGCAAGAGGTTGTGCGCCTGATGCTTCTGCTCAAGGCCCAGAACTTCTGCTTCGGCTATAGCGGAGCGCAGCTGCAGACGGTGCAGCGCCTTGTCGACTGCTTCAACGACGACATCCTGCCCGTGGTCTACCAGCAGGGCAGCCTTGGCGCCAGCGGCGACCTGTGCCCGCTTGCCAACCTGATGCTCCCCACCGTCCTCGGTATGGGCGAAGTGTACTGGAAAGGCCGTCGCTGCACGGCCGAAGAGGTCTACAAGGCCAAAGGCTGGCAGCCCATCGTGCTGCAGAGCAAAGAGGGCCTGGCCCTGCTGAACGGCACGCAGTTTATGAGCAGCTATGCCGTGTGGAGCCTGATGAAGGCCGAGCGACTCAGCCAGCAGGCCGATATAATTCTGAGCCTCAGCCTCGACGCTTTCGACGGCCGCATCGAGCCTTTCTACGAGTGCCTGCATATGGTGCGTCCCCACAAGGGCCAGCTGCAGACCGCCGAGGCCGTGCGCCGCTACACCGAGGGCAGCGAGATTATCCGTCGCCACAAGGAGCACGTGCAGGATCCCTACAGTTTCCGCTGCGCCCCGCAGGTGCACGGTGCTGCCAAGGACACCATCGCCTATGTGCGCAGCGTCGTCGAGACCGAAATCAACTCCACCACCGACAACCCCATCGTCCTGCCCGACGAGGATATGGTCATCAGCGGTGGCCACTTCCACGGCGAGCCTCTGGCTATGGTACTCGATTTCCTGGCCATTGCCGTCGCCGAGCTGGGTGCCATCAGCGAGCGCCGCACCTACCAGCTCATCGACGCCAAGCGCGGCCTGCCGAGCTTCCTCGTTACCAATCCGGGCCTGAACAGCGGCTTTATGATTCCGCAGTACACCGCCGCCGCCATCGTCAGCCAGACCAAGCAGCTCTGCACCCCCTGCAGCGTCGACAGCATCACCAGCAGCCAGAACCAGGAGGACCTGGTCAGTATGGGCGGCAACGCTGCCACCAAGTGCTACCGCGTGATGGAGAACGTGGAGCGCGTGCTGGCCATCGAGCTCTTCAACGCAGCCCAGGCTCTCGACTTCCGCCATCAGAAAGGCCTCAAGAGCAGCCCCTTCATCGAGAAGATGTTCGCCGACTTCCGCAAGGTGGTCAACTTTGTCGACATCGACGAGGTGATGTACCGCCACATCCACAGCAGCGTCAAGTTCCTGCAGGAAATGGCGATGTAATAACGAAATGTCGTTATAACGAGATGTCGTTATAACGAGATAACGATATAACGTTATAACGAAGAAATCGAGATAACGAAAAAACGTTATAACGACAAAAAAACAACGCAAAAGCGTTGTTTTTTTGTTTTATACAATATTTCTTGTCCCGTTGCATTCCGGATAGCCGCTGCAACTCCAGAACAGCTTTCCTGAATTGATGCCTTTCCTTACCATTCTCTTAATCATCGGCCTACCGCATTTGGGGCACTGCGGCGCGCCGTCGGCGACGCTTTGCTGCGCCCGCGCTGCAAGTCTTTCGGCCGTAAGGGCTTCTGTAAACCCTCCTTCCTTGCGGAAGATGTCCAACTGGGTCTCTATCTGTTTGCCGAGCATCATCACCAGCCTATTGCACAGAATGAGGATGCAATTGGCAGCCGTCAGCGAGTCGTCGTTTTTCAGCCACTTGTCGAACTTTTGTTTCTGTTTCAGGATATGGATGCCGCTTTGGTGCAGCACATCGTCGGTATAGTCAGGACGGTCGAGAGTTGTGGCACTCACTTCGCGATATTCATCGGAGTAGATCGACCAGGGGACTTCGCCAAGGTGCAAGAGCCAATTGACAAAGTCATTGGCCAATTCGGCCAAACTGGCTCGTGCCACATCGGTGAGTTTCATTTCGGTCTCTTTCGATGTTGAGTGGCGCGAATTGCCTTCGGCTATGTTGGCAGGAGCCGAACGGGCAGCCTGCGTCATCTGGTCAAACTGGCGTCCGCAAGGGTCGTTGGTACGGTTCAGGAAGCGGAGACAGAAGTCCTGAGTGGCCAGCTGAACAACATTAGCCATCACCCAAGTATCGAGCCAAAAATAACCGAAATTCCTGATTTGCATAGCGATTTTCTTTTTATTAGGAACGTAATTGGAGAAGAAATATTGTATTGAGAGAAAAAATTTTCGTTATATCGTTATAACGACATTTCGATATAACGTTATAACGTTATTACGATATAACGGAAATGGCATCAGGCCGCCCGCTGGGCGGCCGGGTGCCATAATATATTATTTTTTAATCTTATAACCACGACCGTGCGGGCGGGGGGGTTGGCGTTCTTTTTCAGATTTACGCCGCAGGCAGGGGCATCGAAA
>R20__coassemble_611_pt1 | contig 25013 bp, 23 predicted proteins | sample R20__metabat2_low_PE_005 | metagenome-assembled genome bin R20 | reverse complement strand
TTTATGGTAATTCCTGTTATAAAATGAAAGTTATTTTTGACCATTTACTTAACAAATATGTCCAAAAGAACGTAGGCTCTGGAGGGATGGATAAGCACCATATCACAAGCTCTTTTTAACACATATAAGATTCTGACTTTTTTGGAATCAATTCCGAAAATATTATAATATTTTTGGAGTTAATTCCAAAAAAGTTGTATTTTTGCAGTGATAAATAATTCGGTTATGATAGAGCGTTTTTTATATAAAAGCATTGAGGATAAATTGTTTAAAGGCAAGGTTATTGTCCTTGCAGGTGCCCGTCAGGTAGGCAAAACCACTTTGCTGAAACAAATACTTCGCAACAAAGAGGGTGTATTGTGGCTAAACGGGGACGAGATGCAGGTGCAAAATCTCTTCAACAACGCCTCGGCCGACAGGTTGCTCTCGGAGTTTGGAAACAACAAAATAGTGATACTTGTCGAGGCCCAACGTATTAAAGACATCGGCCTTAGGCTGAAGCTGATTGCAGATGCTGACAGCGATATACAAATGATAGCCACTGGAAGTTCTGCTTTTGAATTGGCAAACAAGGTAAATGAGCCGCCGACAGGTCGCAAGTGGGAGTATCAGATGTTTCCGCTTTCGTTTGGCGAAATGGTGGCTCACCACGGGAAAATGAAGGAAATGCGAATGTTGCCCAAACGTATCGTTTACGGTTACTATCCCGAAGTTGTGACGAATGAGGGCAACGAGGTGGAGATACTCAAACTTCTGACCGACGCCTACCTATATAAAGACATCCTTTCGTGGGAGAACATCAAGCATCCAGACAAGTTGCAGACGCTACTTCGAGCATTGGCTTATCAAGTGGGGTCGCAAGTGTCGTTTAACGAGTTGAGCCAGATGTGTTCGCTCGACAGCAAGACAGTGGAGCGCTATGTCACCCTGCTTGAGCAATGCTATATCATTTTCAGGTTGCCGTCGTTTTCACGCAATCTTCGCCACGAGCTCAAGGCGAGTCGCAAGATATATTTTTACGACAACGGTATTCGTAACGCCCTGATTGCAGATTACTCTGCTCCAGAAATAAGGCAAGACATCGGTGCATTGTGGGAGAACTTTGTTGTCTCGGAGAGAATGAAGTGTAACGAGTACTACCGCCGTTGGGTGAACCGCTATTTCTGGCGTACAACACAGCAACAGGAGATCGACTATTTGGAGGAGGGTGGAGGAAAGCTTCAAGCTTATGAGATAAAATGGAATGCCCGCAAAAAGGCTACTATTACCAAAACATTCACGGATGCCTATCCTGACACCGCTTTTAAAGTGATTACGCCAGACAATATTGCCGAGTTCTTGTTGCCTGAGTGATATTTGATGCAGAAATCGAAGAAAAGGATATCTCGGACCATACCTTCGCTGTGGTTACGCAGGAGAAATATCAGGATTTCGTATGCGGTAGGGGGTGAAAATATTTAATAAAAGTTTTTACGGAATAAGAAAAAGGGTGTATATTTGCAAAATGCAAGCATTGTGCAATATATCGTCCAAACGATATATTGCCAATACTTTGCACTACTTTTTAGATAAAAAATATTATACAATGGAAACAAAAAAAATAAAGAACGCTCTTATTTCGGTTTTTTACAAGGACGGACTCGACGAGATTTTCAAAGCTCTGGACAAACAAGGTGTAACTATCTATTCGACAGGCGGAACGTACAAGTTCATCAAGGACCTCGGCATCGACGCCGTGACGGTGGAGAGCCTGACGGGTTATCCCTCGATTCTTGGCGGCCGCGTCAAGACACTGCATCCCAAGGTATTCGGCGGTATTCTGAGTCGCCGCGATATGTTCAGCGACGGCGAGCAGCTTAACGAATACGAGATTCCTGAAATCGACCTCGTCATCGTCGACCTCTACCCATTCGAGCAGACCGTGGCCAGCGGCGCCGCCGAGCAGGACATCATCGAGAAAATCGACATCGGAGGCATCAGCCTGATTCGCGCTGCCGCCAAGAACTACAAGGATGTCGTTATCGTCCCGTCGGTGGACCGCTATGCCGAGTTCCTGCAGATCTACAACGAGCAGGACGGCGCCACCACCCTTGAGCAGCGCCACCGCTTTGCCGCCTATGCCTTTGGCGTCAGCAGCCACTACGACACCGCCATCTTCAACCACTTCAACAAGACGGAGCAGCTGCCTGTCTTCAAGTGCAGCATCGACAAATGCTCGGAGCTGCGCTACGGCGAGAATCCGCACCAGAAGGGCTACTTCTACGGCGACCTCAATGCCTGCTTCGACAAGCTCAACGGCAAGGAGATTTCCTACAACAACCTGGGCGACATCGACGCTGCCTGCTGCCTGATCGACGATGTCGACCAGACGGCTTTCGCCATCCTGAAGCACAACAACGCCTGCGGTATGGCCTGCCGCGACAGCCTGCTGGACGCCTGGAAGGACGCCCTGGCCGGCGACCCCGTCAGCGCCTTTGGCGGCATCCTCATCACCAACCGCAAGGTGACCAAAGAGGTGGCCGAAGAGATGCATAAGATATTCTTCGAAGTCTGCATCGCCCCCGACTACGACGACGAGGCCCTCGCCATACTGCGCGGCAAGAAGAACCGTATCATCCTGCGCCGCAAGGAGTTCAAGATGTCAGGCATTATGTTCCGCAACGTTTTGAACGGCGCTTTGGTTCAGGACCGCGACACCGTTGTCCCGACGGCCGGCGAACTGACCGAGAGCGTCACCAGCACCAAGGTAACGCCGCAGATGGCTGCCGATATGGCCTTTGCCACAATCCTTGTCAAGCACACCAAGAGCAACGCCATCGTGCTGGCCAAGAACGGACAGCTGCTGGCCAGCGGCACCGGCCAGACCAGCCGCGTCGACGCCCTGCGCCAGGCTATCGCCAAAGCCCAGTCGTTCGGCTTCGACCTCAACGGGGCTGTGATGGCCAGCGACGCCTTCTTCCCCTTCCCCGACTGTGTGGAGATTGCCCATCAGGCTGGCATCACCGGCGTTGTGCATCCTGGCGGTTCCATCCACGACCAGGACAGCATCGACTATTGCGAAAAGAACGCTATGGCTATGGTTATCACCGGCAAACGGCATTTTAAGCACTAAAACGAAACAAAAAAAAATCTTTTACGTATTAAAGAGAAACGAAAATCAACAAGAATTAAGGACAATAAAACTTCATAAGGTTAGGCAATATGGGACTTCTCTCATTGTTCAACAAGGAACTGGCAATGGACCTCGGCACGGCCAACTCCATTGTGATTTATAACGACCAAGTGGTCATCGACGAGCCCTCGATTGTGGCTCTCGACAAAACCACCAACAAGATTATGGCCGTCGGCAAACGCGCACAGCAGATGGACGGCAAAAACAACAAAACCATCGAAACGATTCGTCCGCTGCGCGGCGGTGTCATCGCCGACTTTGAGATGGCTCAGCACCTCATCCGCGAACTCATCAAGATGACCAACATCAGCCGCTCGTTTATGCCTCCGGCATTGCGTATGGTCATCTGCATCCCCTCGGGCATCACCAACGTCGAGGAACGTGCCGTGCGCGAGAGTGCCGAACAGGCCGGTGCCAAGGAAATACGTATGATCCACGAGCCTATGGCCGCAGCCATTGGTATCGGCATCGATGTGCTTGAACCTTACGGCAATATGATTGTCGACATCGGAGGCGGTACGGCCGAAATCGCTGTCATCTCGCTTGGCGGCATCGTCTGCAACAAAAGTATCAAGGTGGCTGGCGACGAGTTCAACGAGAACGTCATTGAATATATGCGCAAGCAGCACAATATTGTCATCGGTGTACGCACCGCCGAGAAGGTGAAGATTTCGGTTGGCTCGGCAGTGTCGGAACTGGAGAATCCGCCAGACGACTACGAGACCCTGGGTCGCGACCTGCTGACGGGTCTGCCCAAGAACATCCTGGTCAATTACAAGGAGATTGCCCACGCCCTAGACAAATCGATTGCGCGCATCGAAAGCGCTATCCTCGAAACCCTGGCCGACACCCCGCCCGAACTGGCTGCCGACATCTACAAGAGCGGCATTTACCTGGCCGGCGGCGGCAGCCTGCTGCGCGGCTTGGACCAGCGCATCGCTTCGAAGACCAAGCTCAAGGTGCACATCGCCGAAGACCCCTTGCGTGCTGTGGCCCGCGGCACTGGCATTGCCCTCAAGAACTTCAACAAATTCTCGTTCCTGATCAAATAAGTGACAAGTGAATAGTGACAAGTGAAACGAGCGCATTCGTGTCACAGGTCACAGGTCACTAATCACTAATACATACAAAAATACGGCCTCGAACGAGGCCGTATTTTTTTTGTCATTCCATCGTGGCAATCTTCATTATGACCTTCTCAAGCTTGGTGCGCATCTGGCTTCCCGTGCAGGTAAAATCGTTGGCAATGACCGCGAAACAGAGGCGTTCGCCTTTGGCCGTAGTGACATAGCCAGCATAGGCGCGCACACCTGTCATCGAACCCGTCTTCATTCGCACACTGATGTTCGACGGCAAACCGTTGAGCATATTCTTGACCGTGCCGTTTTCGCCAGCAAGTGCCAGTGAATTCTTGTAATCCTCAAAATATTTCGTCTTCGACACCTCGTTCAAAAACCGGCACACAAAGTCGGTAGTGACACGGTTGCGCACCGACAGGCCGCTGCCGTCCTCGAGGGCCACGCCCGACGAGGGCAGGCGCAGACGCTGTATGTATTCGCTCACGGCTTTGGCTCCGTTGGCACTGCTGCCAAGGCCGAAAGACTTGTAGCCCAGATAGCGGTGGATGGCCTCGGCGTAGGTGTTGTTGGATGTCATATTGGTGTATTGCGCTATGACGTAATACGTTGGCGACGTATATTCAAGCAATGTCACCATATTCGACGGACGCCTCAACGCCTCGCTGGCGGCACCCGACACCGACAGCCGGCGCGCGCGTAGATAGGCCGTGAATAGGTCGGCACAGGCCTGGCCCGGTTTGGGCAGCGAGGCACGGACCGAAAAGCTTTTGGAGTCGATAGGAACTGTGCCCGTGCAGACCCTGATGCTCGATGCCGGCTCGCCATAAATGACGACCTGGTCGCCCGACTTGGCCGGTCCCGTAGTCACTTCGTTGACAATATGCAAGTTAATGCCTTTCGGCTCCATTCGCGACACTGTGGCAGGATAGCCCAACTTGCCGCCTGGGTTGAAATGGATGAAAAACATATTCTCGTGAAAATTAAGCCCTCCGACACCGCAGCCGTAATAGTTGCCCACATCGCCCCACTGCCAGTTGTCGTGCAGCGGATGGTTGTCGAAAATGCTTGCATCATAATACACACGCCCGTCGACAGCCTTGATGCCAGCGGCAACAACAGCCTTGTGCCAGGCAGCGAAAACGCTGTCGGGCACCGTCTGACGGTAGCGGTACGAGCCCAGCAGCGGGTCGCCGCCGCCGATGATGTAAAGGTCGCCGTGCAGCGTGCCGTTCTTCTCGATTTCACCACTGTAAGCCAGCGTGGTACGGAACCTGAAGTTCTTGCCCAGCTTGTCGAAACCCACGGCAGTGGTGAACAGTTTGGTCAGCGAAGCCGGTATCACCGAGCGCTGGGCATTGTGGGCATACACCTGCGTCTTTTTGTCGATATTGTAGACACTCACCGCCAACGTGCCGTGTTTCAGCGCGTCATCCCTAACCAGCTCGTTGACGGCACGCCCAAGAGCCGCCGTGTTTTGGCCAAACGAAACGGCAATGGCCGTAAAAAGAAAAAGGATTATAGTCGTTGCATTTTTCATCATCTATAATAATATTAGATTTACAAATAGATCAAATACCCGCGCCAATCCGGCTACCTGTTTTCGGCCATCGAAGCATTGCATTGCTCAATGAAAGCCAGCAACTTGTCGCGACCTGTGCCCGACACCGACGACGTAAGGAACATCGGCGGCAGCTCCTCCCACTCCTCAAGCAGGACGTTTTTGAACGCATTGACGTTGCGCGCCGTCTCGCTCTGGTTCTGCTTGTCCACCTTGGTGAAAACGATGGCCAGCGGAATTCCGTTGCGACCCAGAAACGAGATGAATTCCAAGTCGATGCGCTGCGGCGGTATGCGCGAGTCGATAAGCACAAACGTGTTCACAAGCACATCGCGCTGCAGGATATAGTCGCTTATCATCTTCTGCCAGGCGGCACGCTGCGTCTTCGAAATACGGGCGTAGCCGTAGCCAGGCAGGTCGACAAGATACCATTCGTTATTGATCAGGAAATGGTTGATCAGCTGTGTCTTGCCCGGACGCACACTTGTCTTGGCAAGGCTCTTGTTGCGTGTCAACATATTGATAAGCGACGACTTGCCCACATTCGAGCGGCCGATGAAAGCATACTCGTTGCGGCCGTCGGCGGGACATTTGCGGAAGTCGCTGTTGCTTACTATGAACGTTGCATTTTTTATCTCCATAGGCATAAGTGGTCAGTTCTTCTTTTGGCGGCGTTCCTGGCGCCTTTGCTGGCGCTCCTGGCGTCTGCGCTGCACGGGGCGCAGGTCGTCGCCGTTCGATGCTTTGGCACGGTCGCGGGCAATCTTGTGCTCCATCAGGCCGTGCAGGTCGTCCGACTCCTCGTCGCTGCCGTTGTTTTTCCACCAAGGCAAAAGGCGCATATTGATTTTGAACAGCTTGCGGCGTTCGAACAAGCGGTTGCGGGTGTCGTACGATTCAAAATAGCGGGCGCGCTTGTCGTGGTATATGTCGCGAATCGAGACCAGGATGCCCGTCTCGTCGGTCTCGCCGAATGCGTGGTTATAGGCTGTGCCGAACGACCGCATCGACGACGACAGGTTCATATAGGCATTGACCAGCGGCGGCACGTAAGAGCCCATCGCGCGCACCGTGCGCAGCAGTATCTGATAGTCTTCCTTGTAGTTACGACCAACAAAGAGGGCGTGCAGCTCGTTAAAGTCGGTCTCGATGTTCAGCGGCTCGTTGGGCCACACCAGGCCGTCGCGGTCGGGAAAATGCTTCTGATAGAAATAGAGAATCAAGTCCTTGGCCTTGCGATTCATCTGCGGATACATCGTCACCTTGCCGAAGAAATAGCGCGTCTCAGGAATCTCGACGGCTATCGACGCAAGGCCATCCCACAGGTTGTCAAGCGAATACATACCCTTGCGCAGATTGTTGCCAGGCTGGTAGTCGGGCTGCACAAACGAGCGGCCCAGCTCGACGGTGTAAGGCAGATAGTCGTTCACAAACTCATCGGTGAAATGGAACAGCTCGGCAGTGGGCGTATAGATCGAGCCGTCGACCGAGCGGAACATATTGCTGCCGTGGATGAAGCGATAGCCACCCACAATAGCCTCGTTTTCAACATCCCACACAAACAGCTGCTTGAAGCAGTACGGCTCGGGCAGGGTGTCGAATTCGTCGATGTCCACCTCCTTGCCTGTGCCGCCGCCTTCGACGGCAAACGACAGCTCGCGCAGACGCCCTATCTCGCGCATAATGTTGGGCGAAAGGTGGGCCGTGGTGACATAGATGTCCTTGCCGCCATAGTTGGTGTGGCGCAGGAAATTCTTGTTCGAAAGCTCCGATTTTATCAAATCGCGCGGAACGGGCGGGATTATGTAGCTCAAATCTTTTTCCATAATAAAATGTGCAACAATGTTAATGATATAGATATTCAGTACTGAAAATACTGTCGGCATCGTCGGCAAGCGTGTAGACATAGTCGTGCAGGCGCGCCGCCCATTCGCGCGACGGGGTGCCGTCGGCAAACGTCTGGTAGGGTATCGGACGGCCCACAACCATACGGAACGTCCGCCCGCGCTGGGCAAACATCTCGCTGGGCAGCAGGGCCATCTCGAAATTGAATTTGATTCCCAGCCGCTTGCGCAGATTGGCGATGGTATAGAAACGGCGCCGGTTGCGTGCCTCGATGTATACGGGCACGATGTCGCGACGGTGCTCGACGGCACGTTTCACCACCGTCGGCTTCCATTCCAGGTCCACGATGCGGCCACCGATGCGGCGCGAGCACAGCCCAGCAGGGAAATAGAGCAACGTGTTTTGCCCGCCAAAAGCGGCCTCGAGCCCGGCAGCCGTCGAGCGATTGCCGTGCACCTTGTCGATCGGCACAAACACCGACTTCAGGTTGGGCAGATGCATCAGGAAATCGTTGACCGGGAACAGTATATCGCGCCTCACGCGGCCCACTGCCCCTATCAGGGCCATCCCGTCGGGCCCTCCCAGCGGATGGTTGGCCACCACTATCGGTGCCCCCTCCGACGGGATGCGCTCGCTATGCTCCAGCAGCACCTTGATATCCAGATAGTCAAGTATGGCATTGGCAAAATCAACACCCTCCTTGTCGCGGTTTCGGTAGATGCCCTCGTTCAGCTCGTCGACGTGCAGCAAGCGGTTCAGCAAGCGCAGGGCGAACTTGGAAGCCTTGATGTTCTTGGCCGCAAACACCTTCTCCAGGTCGATATATTTTTCTGTTATCGTCTCCATAGGTCGCAAATCGTTCCCTCCTGTTTTGACGAACGGCGCACCTCACAGCCTTTAATATAATGTAATAATACTATTAAACGCATTCTCTGCAAAAAACTGCCGCACATCATTCGCAATGCAAAAATACACAAAAAAAACGACATATTGCGAAAAAAATGGCCCGATTGGCAAAAAACGGACTTTAAACGCTGATTACAAGCCAGTTGCAAAAACAGTAAAAAACCGGCGGAAAAGCCCAAAAATCGCCTTTGCAACCCATTGATTCTCAACACCAAATACCTACCAAAGTTCACCCAAATTCCTACCAAATTTCTACCAAAACCGACCACCGTGGACTTTGCCATAATTTTCATAAATCGGAGGCAAATTTAAAAATTAGAGCCACTGGGGGCGAAACGCCTGGACTTGCGTCCCACAAGGGCAAAAAAAAGCGGGACTCCGCATTGGAGTCCCGCTCAATGTTGGGCGTTGATGAGCTTTCCGCTTATTCGATGGCGATGGTTTGTGCCAGCTGCTTCTGCTCCTCGGTGGTGTACTTGGGCAGGGTGATGGTCAGGACGCCGTTCTCCACCTTGGCGCCAATCTGGTCGCGTTTCACATTCTCGGGCAGTGTAAGCATCTGCTTGAACTGCATCTGGCTGAACTCTTTGCGCAGGAAGTGGCGTTTCTCGTCGTTCTCCTTCTTCTCGTCCTTGTGCTGCATTTCGATCACCAGGTTGTTGTCGGTGTCGACGCTCAGGGTCAGGTCTTCCTTCTTCATACCGGGGATGCAAACCTCGAGGCGGTAATCTTTTTCGCTTTCGCTGACGTTCATTTTAGGAGTCATCGATTGCTCTTCAGTGCTGCACAGGCCGTTCCAGCGGTTCCAATCCAGAAGTTCGTTGAACATTGTGCTCATCAGGTCGTTGTTTCTTCTTGCTACTAACATTGTTTTAATCTCCTATAATTTAATTGTTAAACTTTGTTTTAATTTCGTTTTGTGTCTCTGTCTTTGAATCTCTCGCAGACACCCTTTTATCATCAAAGTGCGTACCCAAGCCGAAATTAACTGACAAAATGTCCGATTTTCGCGATTTTAACATTATTTTAACTGTCATTTTGTCAGTTTTAGCCTTTTAAGGGATCTATACAGGAGTTATAATCCACCAAGATACAAACCACAAATGGTGCAGAAAAAAGAGCCGCGTTTTCTGCAAAACAGCATAGAAAACCGCACAAAAAAGCAGCAGTCTGCGCGCCGGAAGCTACAAAATTACAAATCACAAACTTCTATATATCAGCAAGAAAGAAGAATTTTAAAATTATTTTAGAAAAAATCCCTTGCCAATTGAAAAAATAGTAGTACTTTTGCACTCTCAAAAACGTAAAGAAATGGCAAAGAAAAATAAAGACGCAAGAGTTCAGGTTATCCTCGAATGCACCGAGCAGAAGACCAGCGGTGTTCCTGGTATGTCGCGCTACGTCACGACCAAAAACAAAAAGAACACTCCGGAACGTTTGGAGCTTAAGAAATACAATCCGTTCCTGAAGAAAGTAACAGTTCACAAAGAAATCAAATAATAGGAGAGATTAGATTATGGCAAAGAAAGTCGTCGCAACCCTGAAAACCAGCACTGGCAAAAGTTTCGCCAAGGTTATCCGTATGGTCCGCTCGCCCAAGACCAACGCCTACGTCTTCAAAGAGGAAATCGTCCCCTCTGACAACGTACAGGAATATCTGAAAAAGAAGTAAATGATTAATTCTTTTCATATTTCCTCGCCCAACGGCGAGGTTTTTTTTTGCCCTGCGAAAAAAATTTCACTTTTTTAACATCTCTGTGAAAAATATTTACTATCTTTGCAAAATATTTCTGTTGTAACAAATTGCCGCCTCGTGGCGCTCCAACCAAGCAAACATCAATATGGGACTGTTCTCGTTTTTCAGCAAGGAAAAGAAAGAAACCCTCAACAAGGGACTGGACAAAACAAAGCAGAGTTTCTTCTCAAAACTCTCTAAATCAATACTCGGCAAGTCGACCGTCGACGACGAAGTGCTTGACCGGCTCGAGGAGACACTCATCAGCTCTGACGTCGGAGTCGAGACCACACTCAAGATTATCGACAACATCCAGGAGCGCGTGAAAAGGGATAAATACATCGGCGTTTCGGAGCTTAACGGCATCCTGAAGGCCGAAATCGCCGAATTGCTGAACCAGCACCATACCGACGAATTCGAGGATTTCAGCTCGCCGCTGACGAAGAAGCCCTACGTAATCCTTGTGGTTGGCGTCAACGGTGTGGGCAAGACCACCACCATCGGCAAGCTGGCCTACCAGTTCAAGCAGGCCGGCAAGAGCGTGATGCTTGGTGCCTCCGACACTTTCCGCGCCGCCGCGGTCGACCAGCTGACCATCTGGTCCGAACGCGTGGGCGTGCCTATCGTTTCGCAGGGTATGAATGCCGACCCGGCCTCGGTGGCCTACGACACGCTGCAGTCGGCCCTGGCCAAGGGCACCGACGTGGTGCTGATTGACACCGCCGGACGACTGCACAACAAGGTGGGCCTGATGAACGAGCTGTCGAAAATCAAGAAGGTGATGCAGAAACTCATCCCCGACGCACCCCACGAAGTGCTGCTGGTGCTCGATGCCTCGACGGGTCAGAACGCCATCGAGCAGGCACGCCAGTTCACCGCTGCCACCGAGGTCAACGCACTGGCACTCACCAAGCTGGACGGCACCGCCAAGGGCGGCGTCATCATCGGCATCAGCGACCAGTTCAAGATTCCGGTGCGCTACATCGGCCTGGGCGAAAAGATGACCGACCTGCAGATTTTCAACGCCGAGGAATTTGTCGATTCGCTGTTCGCCAACTGATTTTAAGAGACTTTTATCGATGAAAGTCAACATCATAACCCTCGGATGCTCAAAAAACACTGCCGATTCGGAGCATCTGGCTGGCCATCTGGCAAAGGCAGGCTTTGAAGTACATTTCGACCGCGGCCGCAACGACTGCGACATCATCATCGTCAACACCTGCGGCTTCATCGGCGATGCCAAGGAGGAATCGGTCAACACCCTGCTGGAACAAATCGAAGTCAAGAAGCGCGGACGCAAGGCACGGCGCGTCATCGCCGTCGGATGCCTCGTGGAACGCTACCGCGACGAACTTCGGGCCGAACTGCCCGAAATCGACGGCTTCTATGGCGTGAGCGAATGGAAGGAGCTGGTCAACTCGCTGAAGGCCGAATTCCGCGACCGCCTCGAGGCTGAGCGAATCCAAAGCACGCCAAAGCATTACGCATTCCTGAAAATTGCCGAAGGCTGCAACCGCAGCTGCTCCTACTGCGCCATCCCGATGATTCGCGGCCGCCACAAGTCGCGCCCCATCGAGGACATTCTGGACGAAGCTAAACGTATGGTTGCCGATGGTGTCAAAGAGCTGATTGTCATTGCGCAGGATACCACCTACTACGGTCTGGACCTCTATGGCGAACGCCGTCTGGGCACACTGCTCGACCGGCTGGCCGCCGAGTCGGGTGCCGAATGGATACGCCTGCACTACACCTACCCGTCGTCCTTCCCCGACGACGCCATCGATGCCATTGCACGCAACAGCAACATCTGCAACTACATCGACATACCGCTCCAGCACATCAACAGCCGCCTGCTCGGCTCGATGCAGCGCGGCATCGACCGCGAAGGAACGCTGGCGTTGCTGCGCAAATTCCGCGAGCGCATCCCCAATGTGGCTGTACGAACCACACTCATAGTGGGTTATCCAGGCGAGACCGAGGCCGACTTCGAGGAACTGAAGGAATTTGTACGCACGGCGCGCTTCAGCCGTATGGGCGTCTTCGCCTACTCGCCTGAAGAGGGCACCGCCGCCTACGCCCTCGGCGACCCCGTCAGCGACGACGAAAAGCAGCGGCGCATCGACGAGCTGATGGCCGTACAGGAACAGATATCGCTGGAAATCAACGAGCAGAAAGTGGGCAAACAGTTCCGCGTGCTTATCGACCGCCGCGAAGGCGACTACTTTGTCGGCCGCACCGAGTTCGACTCGCCCGAGGTGGACGACGAGGTGCTGGTCCTCCCCCACCCCTCGCTGCACATAGGCCACTTTGCCACCGTCACCGTCACTGAAGCGATGGAACACGACCTTCTGGCCAAAGTGGCGAAGTGAATTTCAGAAACTTTTTTTCGCATTTTGCACATTTTTTTGGTCAGTTCCAAAAAAGTGTGTAACTTTGCAAACTCATTAGGAGTATAGAAATGGAGCAGAACGTTGATACAGCAATTCAGTTCAGTGGTTTAAAATCAGGGATTTATAACTACAATTTTAAACTTGACAACAGTTTTTTTTCAACGTACAAAAATGAAAAAATACTGGATGCTGACATTGTTTTCGACGTGAAACTGGAGAAAAAAGAGCGGATGATGCTGTTTTATTTCAACTTCTCAGGGACATTGACAACAACGTGCGACAGATGCCTGGGCGAGATGACATTGCCGACCGAAGGCGAGCAGACCCTCTGCGTCAAATTCGGCGACGACAAAGAGAGCGACGACGAGAATGTGGTTATCCTGCCCGAAAGTGAGTACAAAATCGACCTCGCACAGTGGATGTACGAATTCGTAGCAGTACTGATACCTATACGATGCGTCCATCCCGACGACGCCGACGGCAATCCGACCTGCGACCCCGAGATGATGAGCTTCATCACCGACGAGGACAGCGACGAAGAAAAGCAGACCGACGAAGACCAGATAGACCCCCGTTGGGAAGCACTTAAAAACTTGAAATAAAAAAATAAACAATAAAAAATTAATAATTATGCCACATCCAAAACACAGGTTCTCACAGACGAGAACAAGAAAGAGAAGAACGCACGACAGCCTGGAGACTCCCCAGCTGACCACGTGCAGCAACTGTGGTGCTCAGATTATGATGCATCACGTTTGTCCCGAATGCGGTTACTACCGCGGCAAACTCGCCATCGAAAAGAATGTCGAGGCCTAAGGGCATCCAGTTGCAAAAATGGAAAAAGCACCTCAAATTTGAGGTGCTTTTTTTCTACACTTGTATAGTACTACTCCTCCTTAACCAACCTAAAAAAAGCAGATATTTCCTCTTGGTCAAGGACCATACGCACATCATACTCTTTCTCTTGCGGCATATATCCGTCCTTCTCGCAACGCAGGATAATGCGCACATTGCCTGAATTCTGATACGACAAACCGCGGATGTCAAGAGCCTTTGTAGCCTCGTATGGCGTGGTGGTCAGGTATTTGTTGTTGGTGCTTTTAACATCGGGAGTCTTAGACACCACGCGCCAGAATATGTCGGCACCCTGCGGACGGGACTGGACGTCCCAGCGTATGATTGTGTTTTCCAGTGCCGTGTTGCCCATTCCGTCAACTTGTTTCTTGGGCTCGTTCTTCGCAAGCTTCTCAACCTTAAGGAACGATGCAATCTGTACCCAGTTTATCTGCTCTAGAGCCAACGTATATTGCTCGTTCAAACCGTTGGGAACATTCATCGTATTCTTTCCTGAAGACATTGCTTCTTGATTATAAACCATAGAACCGGCAGCATCTGTCAATTTCACACCTAAAACCACATCCTCTTGTCCGTTCCAGCAATTCACATCAATCTTGTTCAGTGTAATTGTCAGAGTGTAATCCTGCCCAGAACTCATCTCCTTGAAACCCATCGACTTCACGTAAGTAACGGTAGGTGAGTGGAATATACCGGAGTTGGACATAGAATAGATATATTTTTCTGAAGTCATTTGAGGCTGTGTGGGGTTGACCTTCACCTGCAAGCCTGTGTTCAAGTCATAAAATTGCTGCTGAGGGGCACGAACTATTTGGAATCTGCCGTTTAACTGTGTTTTCAGATTCCCAACCAAGTTTTGTTTATAAGCGCTGCAACTTGTAAGCACAAGCGGCAAAATCGCCAATAATATAATTTTTGATAGTTTGCTTTTCATTTTTGTTCACTTAAATTATTTCGAAATAATAAGGTGTGCCTGCAGGGAAATACACATAAAAAGAGCGTGGCACTTTCGCCTTAATCGGAATCTTTGAGGTCTTCGACTACCTTTCCACCCAATTACAACGTATAAGTCCACGCCTAACAGCGGGAGTACCGTTGCCTTGCTCCGGGTGGAATTTGAAGTTGTCGAAGTTTCAAAGATTCCAGAGTTTAGCTACTTCGCTTTTTTCTATTCTATGATGTGCATATAATACTATGCTTTATGCTTCATTGGCAATTATTTTAGTTATTATTTCCGTGATTAACCGGTTGCAAAAATACAAAAAAAAAATGGAACAGCAAAAAAAAATTTCATTTAGGATTATATTTGGCTTTTTGCTTGGCTGTACAAAGATCATACGTTGAAGGCGATGAGGCCACCCTGACAGCTACCCCAGCAATGTTCTGTGTCTTCGACGGCTGGTCGGACGGCAACGGAGATTCGCCACGTACCATCACCGTCACGCAGGACACCCTCCTCACCGCCCTCTTCCATTACGACTCCGCCTGGGCAGAAGGCATCGAAACGGCTGGCACTCTGGAGTTCACCGTGTCGCCCAACCCGACCAAAGGCCACCTGACCGTCAAAACCAACCTGCCCGACAACTACGAGGTGATAATCTACGATATGAACGGCAAAACGCTGCTCAGCAAGAAAAGCGACACCCCCGCCGTCGACATCGACCTCAACACCCTGCCGGCCGGACAATACCGGCTCCTGCTCCGCGGCAAAGACCGTTACGGTGTGAAGACAATCATCAAGAACTAAAACACATACGAAACACATCTGCGCACATCCGAATTACATTTTCAACAAAAAGTCGTCCCCCAGAAGGACGGCTTTTTAATTGCAATATAACGGTCCTCAGTTTGGCACGCGGGCGCCTCGCCTGCGATGACCGTCAACCATTCTCGCAGGCGAGGCGCCTGCGTACCAGAACGTCGCCAGCCCATCCGTTGTTTCGGATAGCAAGCCCCTCGCAACAGGTGGATATAAAATTTTAACATTTTCCAAAATATTGCAAATCAACACTAAACCAAAAAAAGCAAAATTCTTTGCAGCGTTTTGGCCATTTTTTGTGACTATATATACAAAAGGGGGGAAATATATCAATTTTAAACTCACCATAATTATAAATTTAATATTCATCAAAATGAAAACACCTTTACATTTAAGAATCATTATCAGTCTGGCCTTTCTTGTGTTGCCGGGCACGCTTTTCGCAATGCGTCACACACCTTCGGGTGTCGACGACACTATCCCTGCCGAACCCCGTTGCGACAAGTACTATTACACCAAATGGTTTGACGACTGCCCCTATTGGCATCCCAAGGGCGTATATGACAGCTGCCTCTGCTTCAAGTATAAGTTTGGCAGAATTTTTTCAGGCGAGCTTGCCAAATGGGAATATGCCCACAACGGGCGTATGAAGGTGAAAGGATTGGCGGCAATGGTGAATACATACACTCCACCGACGGTCGACGGTGCCCCGGGGAACCTGAAAAACCCTGAATATATGTACATATACCAGATGACGGAGACCGGACGGAATATTCAGGGATTTGATATTGAAGTCCGACTTCAACTGCTTGACTCGGTGAGGTGGGACACGGCCACGGCGCGCGTTATGGAGTTCCGTCAAGGATGGAACGACGAGTTTATTCAGTACTGCTATATATATGAGGCTTATTTTGAGCAGCCTGTGTGGGTAGACTCCGATTTCTACATCTTCGGTTCTATGAATACCCCTAACAGCAATGGGATGGTGTCCACGTTTTATGTCGACATTCGGGACGAGGGGGACTATATGTTGGACAACAAAAATGGCTGTGACGCAAGTGACTATCACGATATTTTATATTGCCCACCACACGCCCTATCTATTCTCGAATGCCCCCATTGCTTGGGAGTGGGCCGGCCTTACGCCTTCTGGGAATCCATAATCAGTCCTATAACCAACTACTGGATGAGCGACTGGCCTGAAAGTCCCTTCGGATACTATCTTGTCATTGTGGACAAATGGGACCTCAATGCCGAGCCCAACGAGGTCGGGTGGGGCGATGTGCTTGGCGGCGGACGCTTCCCCGACGAGAGCGACGACACCATTACGGCCATTGCCAATCCTGGCTTTGCCTTCGTTTCGTGGAACGACGGCAGCACCGAAAATCCCCGTGTGGTGCACCTGATGAGCGACACGACATTCACCGCCATCTTCCAATGCACCCAGCAGTTCAACCTGCAGGTCACAGCAAATGACGCAACGATGGGCACCGTCACAGGCGGTGGCACCTACTACGCCTCGGATGTCACCATTACCGCCACGCCCAACCCGGGCCACAGGTTCAACTACTGGAGCAGCGGTGACGGCTCGACAGTAATTGCCACCAATCCTTTAACGGTCCATCTCGTCAGCGACACAGCCTTTGTCGCCGTCTTTGAGGATGTCAGCAATCAGACGTTCAACCTGCAAGTCTCGTCAGCAAATGCTTCGATGGGCTCCGTCACCGGCGGCGGCAGCTACCCCGGCGGCACTAACCATACCATCACCGCAGTACCCACAGAGAATAGATTTGGCTTCACGCATTGGAGCACAGCCACTGGCGACAGCCTTACCGACAATCCCCTCACCATATACCTCACCCGCGACACCGCCTTTGTGGCCCACTTTGTCGAGTTGCCGCAGTATTACTTGGTGGCAGCAAGCAACAACAGCGAATGGGGTACCGTCACCGGCGAAGGGATGTACTATGAGGGCCAGCAGGCCACCCTGACAGCCGTTCCCGCCGAAAACTACGTATTCGAAGGCTGGACGGACGGCAATGAGGAATCTCCCCGCACGGTCACCGTAACACAGGACACGGTGTTCGAAGCCATTTTCGCTGCCGACCCGACAATAGGCATCAACCAGGCCGCCACGCTGGAGTTCTCCGTGTCGCCCAACCCCACAACAGGACGGCTGACAGTGCAGATGAACCAGCAGGAACCGTATGAGATAACAATCTACGACGTAAACGGCAAAGCCGTAATGAGCAGAAAGAATGACAATCAAGTATGCGACATCGACCTCAGTACGTTTGCTGCAGGACAATACCTCCTCGTGGTACGCACCAAAGACCGGTACGGCGTGAAGACAGTTATCAAGAACTAACAAACGCAAATACAACACACTTGCGCACATCCGAATTACATTTTCAACAAAAAGTCGTCCCCCAGAAGGACGGCTTTTTAATTGCAATATAACGGTCCTCAGTTTGGTCCGCTGGTGCACCAACCGCGATGAAAGCCTATCACTTCCGCAGGCGAGGCGCCTGCGTACCAGAAAGGCGTCAATCCTTCAGGCTTCCTACAGGCACCACCATAACGCCATCTGTGCGCATATACGCGCGGTTGCCCACAGCTGTAAGCACCATTCGGAACGAGGGCGACTTCATACGGGAAGTATCCAGCTTGGAAGCCAGCTTATTAAGAGTCTTGGAGCCTTCCTCAATTAGGTTTTCGCCTCCGAGCTTTATTTCCACAAGGCCATAGCTGCCGTTGGGCAGATGCACCACGGCGTCGCACTCCAGCCCGTTGGCATCGCGATAATGATAGACTTTGCCTTCCAGCACATCAGCATACACGCGAAGATCGCGCACGCACAATGTTTCAAAAAGCAGCCCAAAAGTATTTAGGTCGTTGATCAAGTCGTCTGGCGACAGGCCCAAAGCGGTGGCTGCCACCGAAGGGTCGACAAAATAGCGCGTGTCGGTAGTGCGAATGGCAGTTTTGCTGCGCAAATTCGGATTCCAGGCTGGCATATCTTCGATAACAAATATTTTCCGGAGCGCATTCAAATACGATTCCACCGTATTGTCGCTCATTTCAGTCGATTCGTTGGCGGCAAGGTCGGCCTTTATAGCCGCGACCGTGGCCTGTGCACCCTGATGGCGTGCATACGAACGCATCAGGCGCACCGCGCGTTCGGCATCGCGGTTTACAGCATCGACACGCGAAATATCGGACCACACAATGGCGCGGAAATACTCCTTTATCTGGGCCAAAGCAGCTCGTGGCGACTTTTTCTGCACAGCTTTTGGCCATCCGCCACGGCAGACGGCAAAGGCCACCGAATCCAACGACAAATTGCTTTCTCCCGAAACCGACTCTGCATTGCGGAACAGCGAGGCAAGGCTGACATCGCCAGTCGATTCGCCTGATTCCCACAACGTCATCGGCCTCATCGAAAGCCAGCCGAAACGTCCCGCGCCCGAATGATGGATACGGCTGGTATCGGCAGGAACCGCCGAACCTGTAAGCATAAACAGCCCGTCGCCATCGCGATGGTCCACCTCGAAGCGGATGGCGTCCCACAGCTGCGGCGCAAGTTGCCACTCATCAATCAGATGCGGCGTGGCACCCTGCAACAGCTTCTTGATGTTGGTTTCAGCCAACTGCAGGTTTTGCGCCATTGTCTCCGGGGCGTCCAAATACAGCACGCTGGCAGCCTGCTGTTCGGCCGTGGATGTCTTTCCGCAAGCCTTTGGACCCTCAATCAGCACCGCCCCGATAACGTCGAGTTTATCCCGTAACATCTGATCCGCAATTCGTTGCCTATATCCTTCCATTTTTCTTGATTTTTGTTTCAAATTGCAAAATTACGTATTTTTTTGTAAATGACAAAATTATTTTTTCAATTGGCCAGTTTGAGGCATTTTCTTTGGCCAGTTTGAGTCATTTTCATTGGCCAGTTTGGGGCATTTTAAAAATATCAACCAACGAAACAAACGACGGCAGAGGCAACACCGAATCGCCATCTGTCATCGTGCCTAAAATATTTTTCCGCCTTTTCTTGGTCGGCATATATAAAATGTGTACTTTTGCAGCCGATTTTGCAAATATTAACAATAACTAAAATATCTAAAAAACAAAACCTTATGAATAAAGTACTGAGTATTCTCGCTACCAAAAAATTCTGGATCGAGCTCATCATTATGACGCTCGGTATGATGGTCACCGCCGCGGCAGTGTACTACTTCCTGGTACCCAGCAAGCTGATTATCGGAACAATATCTGGTCTTTCAATCGTCATTGCAAAGATTTTTGAAGGCATCGGCATCAATATCACCGTCGGAACACTCGTCACCATCATCAACATCATCCTGCTCATTCTCGCATTCCTCCTCATCAACAAGGAGTTCGGAGCAAAGACAGTCTATACAGCCCTTATCCTTGGTCCCTTTATCGACCTTTGGAACAAGATCCTGCCTTGGGACGCCAAAAACGCCGCCGGCGAATACATCCTGGCCCACGACAACCCCATTACAGGCAGCCCGTCGGTGATGGGCGACCCCTGGCTTGACCTCTGCTGCTTCGTGCTGCTGCTCAGCGCCGCGCAGGCCCTGATGTTCAGCATCAACGCCTCGACCGGCGGCCTCGACATCCTGGCCAAAATCGTCAACAAGTACCTGCATTTCGACATCGGCGCCTCGGTGTCCGTTGCCGGAGCCGTAATTTGCTGCACCGCCTTCGCAATCAACCCGTTCCGTATGGTCGTCATCGGCCTCATCGGCACCTGGATCAACGGCCTGGTGGTCGACTACTTCACCGCCACGCTCAACAACCGCAAGCGCGTCTGCATCGTGTCGAAGGAATACGACCGCCTGCGCCGCTACATCATTGACGAGCTGCAGCGCGGCTGCACACTCTATGAGGTGACCGGCGGCTACAGCGGCGAAAAGAGCATCGAGCTCGAGACCCTGCTCAGCAAGGACGAATTCTCTAAGCTGCTGGAGTTCATCAACAAGAACGAAATCAACGCTTTCACCACTGCCGGCAACGTCAGCGAAGTCTACGGCTTCTGGAACAAGAACAAGAAGAAATCCAAGAGCCACGCCGAGCTGCGATAGCGGAAAACGAAAACTATAACGAAAACTATAACGAAAACTATAACGAAAACTATAACGAAAACGAAAAACGTGGACTGGCATCGGTCCACGTTTTTTTTTGCCATAATCGCAACATCCTCCCCTTTCGCCCTCGTAAAGTCGGAAATCGGCCCGCCAATATCCCCAACAAAAATCGCAAATCAAATCCAGACCGATTCCAAGTCCTGACAACAGACATTTCAAGTGTTAAAAACATCGCAGGATAACCCTCCAACTTATTGAGAAAATTTAACATTTCGCAGGCAGAATTTAACTTAAATACTGTTAAAAAATGCCAATTTTTGCAAAATCACAATCCACTGATTTCCAAGGGTCAAATATCTACCAAAGTTCACCCAAACTTCTACCAAACTTTTACCAAAAATCACCACAGTGGGCTTTGAGTAATTTAAGTTAAAAATTAACATTTGATTTCGTGCTTTTTAGGGGTATTGCAACGCCGTAAAACCGGGAGAAAAAAACGGCCTTGGCGCTGCCGCTGCGGCGCAACAGACCAAAATATTCAATATTTTCGCCCAAAACACCGCTATATTCAAATAAAATATGTATATTTGCAAATTCTAAGGACAAGAACAAAAACATATAATATACTGATAATGAGACCCGACTTTTCAAATGTTGATTTCAAGACCCGCAGCGAATCGCAAGAAAGCTTCGAGCAATGGGAGAAGGAGAACCATATCGAGAAAAACTGGACCACTCCCGAACAGATTGACGTAAAGCCTGTTTACGGCAAGGAAGACCTGGCCGGAATGGAGCATCTGAACTACGCCGCCGGTATTGCGCCTTTCCTGCGCGGACCCTACAGCACGATGTACGTGATGCGTCCCTGGACGGTGCGCCAGTACGCCGGATTCTCGACCGCCGAGGAATCCAACGCCTTCTATCGCCGCAACATCGCCGCCGGCCAGAAGGGCCTTTCGGTGGCCTTCGACCTGGCCACACACCGCGGCTACGACTCTGACCACGAGCGCGTTGTGGGCGACGTCGGCAAGGCCGGTGTGGCTGTCGACAGCATCCTCGATATGAAGATCCTCTTCGACCAGATTCCGCTCGACAAGATGAGCGTTTCGATGACTATGAACGGCGCCGTGCTGCCCGTTCTGGCCTTCTACATCATCGCTGCCGAGGAGCAGGGCGTAAAGCAGGAGCAGCTGCAGGGCACCATCCAGAACGACATCCTCAAGGAGTTTATGGTGCGCAACACCTACATCTATCCTCCCCTGCCGTCGATGAAAATCATCGCCGACATTTTTGAATACACCTCGAAAAATATGCCGAAATTCAACAGCATATCCATTTCGGGCTACCATATGCAGGAAGCCGGAGCCACCGCCGACATTGAGCTGGCCTACACGCTGGCCGACGGCCTCGAGTACCTGCGCGCCGGTATCAACGCCGGTATGAGCGTCGACGATTTCGCTCCGCGTCTGAGTTTCTTCTGGGGCGTGGGTATGAACCACTTTATGGAAATCGCCAAGATGCGCGCCGCACGTATGCTGTGGGCCAAGATCGTCAAGCAGTTCAACCCGCAGAATCCCAAATCGTTGGCTCTGCGTACCCACTGCCAGACTTCGGGCTGGTCGCTGACCGAGCAGGATCCCTTCAACAACGTGGCACGCACCTGCATCGAGGCTATGGGCGCCGCCCTGGGCCACACCCAGTCGCTGCACACCAACGCCCTCGACGAGGCCATCGCTCTGCCCACCGACTTCAGTGCTCGTATTGCCCGCAACACGCAGCTCTACCTGCAGGAAGAGACCAACATCTGCCGCGTTGTCGACCCCTGGGCCGGCAGCTACTATGTCGAGACCCTGACCCACGAGCTGGCACACCGCGCCTGGGCTCACATTCAGGAAGTTGAGAAGCTGGGCGGTATGGCCAAGGCTATCGAGAGCGGCATCCCCAAGATGCGCATCGAAGAGGCTTCGGCACGCAAGCAGAGCCGCATTGACTCGAACGTCGACACCATCGTCGGCATCAACAAATACCGTCTGGACCACGAGGATCCCATCGACACCCTTGAGGTGGACAACACCGCCGTGCGTGAGGCTCAGCTGAAACGCCTCGCCAAGCTGCGCGCCGAGCGCAACAACGAGGAGGTTCAGGCCGCCCTCGACGCCCTGACACGCTGCGCCGAAAGCGGCAAAGGCAACCTGCTGGAACTCAGCATCGACGCTGCCCGCAAGCGCGCCTCGCTCGGCGAAATCAGCTATGCCCTCGAAAAAGTTTATGGTCGTTACAAAGCTAAAATAAATCTGATTACCAACGTGTACAGTTCACAGACAAAAGACAGCGAGCTCTTCAAGAAAGCTCAGGCCCTGACCGACGAGTTTGCCAAACTCGAAGGCCGCCGCCCCCGTATTATGGTTGCCAAGATGGGCCAGGACGGTCACGACCGCGGCGCCAAAGTCGTCGCCACCGGCTACGCCGACCTCGGATTCGACGTCGATATGGGTCCCCTCTTCCAGACGCCCGCCGAAGCCGCAAAGCAGGCTGTCGAGAACGACGTCCACATCCTTGGTGTCAGCTCGCTGGCAGCAGGCCACAAGACGTTGGTTCCCCAGGTCATCGAAGAGCTCAAGAAGCTTGGCCGCGAGGACATTATGGTTACCGTTGGTGGTGTCATCCCGCCGCAGGACTACGACTTCCTCTTCAAGGCCGGCGCAGCTGCCATCTTCGGACCTGGCACGGTGGTCAGCGTCAGCGCCATCAAGATGATGGAGCTGCTCCTTGCCGCCCGCAAAGGCGAATAATCCAAAGAACAGATTATAAAAAAAGCTTCCCAGTCGGGAAGCTTTTTTTTTATTCAGCAGTCCGATGCAGCTTTGGCGGTTTGGTGTTCATTATTTCCTGCATCATTTCGATCGACTTCTGGTTGCCGTTTTTTTCAAAGCGCGGCAAGGTGCTCACAACCATAAAGACAGCAAAGCCAATAAGGATGGCGCCGACGCACTTGTTGAAAATCTTGAGGAAACGGTAGGTGATGATACGCTGCAGCAGCGACGCCAGCTTGCATTTCAGTATGTCCATACACAGCGTGGCCGAAAGCACACCGCCAAAAAAGAGGTAACGCTGGCCGATTGAAATGTCGCTCTCGCCACAAATGAGGATGGTTATCAGCGTAGCCCAATAGAGCCAGATGACTGGATTCAAGAAGTTGAGTGTCAGGCCACGCAGGTAGACGCTGAATCGCGACGGCATCTGCACATTGTGGAAGCTGACCTTGTCGTTCTCGCTCGACTCGGCAGCGTGGCGCGTCTTGAGAAACATTGTGTACAGACCGAAACTGGCCACCACGGCAGCACCGACATAGACAATCCAGCGGCTGTTGAGCATCAATATCATTTCATCCATCGGTATGTTGCGCGAAATGAGCAGAAGAATGGCCACGATGGAAATGTCGCTGGTGCTGACACCGAAAGCAAACGGCACAGCATTGCGGAAACCATAGTGGATACTGGCCTGAATCTGCGAAAAAAAAGCAGGTCCGAAGCTGAAAAACAGCGAGAGCGCTATGCCACCCAATATGCCTAACAAAAAGTGTGTCATACGACAGAATAAAACTTTATAACGCCGTACATTGCTGATTATTGCACAAATGGCACAAAAAAAATCGGCATTTTTTACAATACGCTTTTTTTGCGTAAATTTGCAATACGAAATAACTGCACTTAAAAACAGCAACACTTTGAACGATAACGAGATAATAGAAGAAGGCATCCTTGATGCAATGGGCATTAGCCGTCCCGCCTACGAGGAGATACAGACCATCATCGGACGCCTGCCGACAGTCGACGAGCTGAGCACGCTGATGGCGATGTGGAAAACACAGGGTGGCGGCCAGAGCCTGCTGTCCTGGCTGAAAGGCCAGCCACACAGCACCGAGCGGCACGAATACCTTGAAAACGAGAACGAGCCTCAGAGCAGGGAAATCCGCGAGCCCCGCGTGCGCGAATGCATCGACATTGCCCGCTCGCTGGCTGCCGACACCGAGGCCGACGCCGAAGGCTTCGTCCATCGCGGCGACGCGCTGTATATGGTCGGCGACGTGTCGGAGCTGTTTGTCGACTCCGACTACGGCCGCAACTATCTGCACCTGGCAGCCAATCCCATAAGCCTGGCCGACGACAGCGAAGCCACGTCATACCTGGAACTGATACTGGACAGCCTGCTCGGCAACGACGCCCTGTTCGGCTACCGCCGCATCGGCAACGGCGGCCTCTTCGGCACCCTGGTGCGCTGCACAGCCCCGTCGCGCACCGGCTTCGACATCCTTGCCTGCCGCGAGGTGCGCCTCGATGCCTTCCTTTTCGGCGAGCGCGGCGTGCGCTACCTGGCAGCCCTCGACGAGCCGCGCGAAGACTTTTTCCTTCAGAAACTCAGCGAGGCACGCATCAACTGCTGCTTCCTGGGCCGCGCCACCAAGGGCCGCATACTTGTCGACGGTATGGATTTCGGCAGCATACAGCGCTACATAAAACAATAAGAAGCGGGGGGGCGGGGAACCCGCCCCCGAAGGCGAGATTAACGAACACAAAAAAAACACAAAAATGATATATATTTTTTA
>R20__coassemble_604_pt1 | contig 25390 bp, 20 predicted proteins | sample R20__metabat2_low_PE_005 | metagenome-assembled genome bin R20 | reverse complement strand
TTCTCGTGTCTTCATTTTGTTGACTTTTGTGTCAACTTTTTTCAGCGCAAGACAAAGCTCTGTCAGGTACTGCGCCACCTTGATGTTGTCCTCGCCAAGCATCATCAGTTCCACCTGCTCGGTGTTGCCTTCGCTGCAAAGCAGCAGTCCTATAGGGCTTTCTTCGTGTGGTTTCTGCTCGTATTGCTGCAGGTATTTCAAATAGAGTTCCATCTGCCCCTTGTATTCGGGCTTGAACTTGCCAAGCTTGAGGTCTATGGCCACAAGGCGGTTCAGTCCGCGGTGATAAAAAAGCAGGTCGATGTAGTAGTCCACCGCGTCCACCGAAATGCGCTTCTGTCGTTCAAGAAAGGCGAAACCTTGTCCAAGTTCAAGTATGAAACGTTCCAACTGCGATAGTATTGCGTCCTCGAGATTCTTCTCCGAATAGTAACCGTGCAGGCCGAGGAAGTCGACCACGTATGAGCTCTTCAACACCAGTTCCGGTGTCAACTCACCTTTCTCAAGACCATCCATCACTCTTAGCTGTTCATCCTCAGGCTTTGCTGCTATCAGTGTACGCTCGTACAGCATTGCGTCCTGCTGACGGCTCAACTGCCGGGTACTCCAGCGTTGTTCGATGCACATCTTCTGATAGAACAGTCTTTTTGCTTGATTGTCAATAGTGGCCAGCTCTATCAGGTGACTCCACGTCAATGTGTGCGACAGTGTCGCACACATTTCGTCGTATGAAAACACTTGTGCCACATTCATCATTCTGACCAATGCAGTCCGAGTGAATCCTCTCCCGAACATCTCGGTCAACCGCGAGGCAATGCCTTTCAGTATGCTTTTGCCATATTGTTCGTAGGTTTCGTAATGCAATTCGTCGATCAAGTATCGGCCCACCTGCCAGTACATCATATTCAGTGTACTGTTTACCTGCACCACCGTCTTCTGCCTGGCATCGGCCACAATCGCAGCAATTCCCTGAACGATGCCTTCAGGAACGAACTGCTCTTCGCCCATACCGGCGCGCAGTTCTTTCATTGATTGTTTTTCGTAGTGGGTCATAATATTAATGTTTTTATTATATTGACATTGCCAAAATTATACATAACGCGACAAGCAACCCTCCTTCAAGACCAAGAATTAATCCAATGGTCTTGCCATCATCATCAACAGAGACCTTGTCATTTTTTTCAATACTATTCAATTTTCTAATAATTGATTCATCACCACATAGTTTTTCATAATTGTCAGGTTTACTTGTGGTACATCCAACTACATTTACATTCTCAACATATAAATAGTTGTCGGAAGACTCTTTTAGTTCATATGCAACATTAAAACTTAAAGTACTTCCTGTACTATCAACATAAACATAGTTGTCTATAGTGGTTTCATTTTTCGTTACAGATGAGTATGGCAATACTCCAACATTTTGCATATACATGAAACCCGTTGAACTTGAAATTTCAGTATTTGTATTAGAATTCTGTCCCGTCTTATGGAATCCAATTTGTTTTAATTGCACTTCTGTATTCTTAATTGAGTTATCGAACCTTTCTTTTGATGTAACACTAATTGTTGTGCGACAACTTATCAATGTGAATGCCACAAAAACAAATGCAAATAGGTTTAGTACTTTTCTTATTTTTTTATTCATAATTGTATTATTTACTGGTTATTCTTGTTAATCAAATTCACAACCACCTTCACCATCACGTCCTTCTCCTCGGGGCGGCTTTCGGCTATCATCAGGGTGAGGGCCACGAGGGTGCCGTCTGCAATGCGCTTGGTGCCGTCTTCGCGGTAGAGGATGCGGTTGTTATTCAGGAACCAAAGGAACAGCGTGGCGGCGATGCGCTTGTTGCCGTCGCTGAACGAGTGGTTCTTGGTGACGAGGTAGAGCAGCAACGCGGCCTTCTCCTCCACCGAAGGGTAGAGCTCCACACCGTCGAAGGTCTGATAGATCTGGCCGATGCTGCTGCGGAACGACTCGTCCTTCTCGTTGCCAAAGAGTGGGCTCTCCCCAAATCGTTCTTTGACAGCTTGGATGGCCTGCATCGCGTTGTCGTAGGTGGCGTGAAAAGGAGCATCTGCGGTGGTGTCGGCCACGGCAAGACGCTGATAGTCATAGCTATCGAGCGTGGAGAGGGCATAGGTGTAGTCCACCACTACGTCGAGCAGTCCTTGGCTGTCCACAGGTTTCTCCTCGTCGCTCTGCTTCAGCGTGCGCCCCACGAGCTGCACCAGATGCCGCAACTCGGTGAGGTTCTCTTGCCGTATCTTCTCGTTGATGGCAAAACCCTTGGTGAGGTAATCTTTCAGCACGCGGTTGGCCCAAATGCGGAACTGCGTGCCCCGCTGGCTCTTTACGCGGTAGCCGACGGAGATGATGACATCAAGGGAATAGAATGGAACAGGTTTCTTTACTCCATTAACGTGTAAAAAATGCACGTTATTCTCGCGCTTGAGTTCACCCTCTTTGAATACGTTGATAATATGACGTCGGACATTCGACTCTTCGCGGTCAAATAACATTGCCATCTGTGCAGCCGACAGCCACACCGTCTCATTCTCCATCTTCACCTCCAGGCTGGTCTGCCCGTCGGCGGTCTGGTATATGATTATTTCCCCACGGTTTTCCATATTTCCGTTTTGACTAATCATCTCATCCAGCCCTCCATACGGTAAATTTTCTCCATCAGCTTGCGGGCTTTGCCGTTTGCGGGCTTGTGCCACACCTCGACGCGCACGGCATAGTAGTCCTCCCAATCGCCTTCGTAAATGGTGAAATCCTTGTGGTTCGGCTCAACTATCTGTCCAAAACCGTTGTGGTTCAGCACCTGCGTGGTGGTGCACGGTTTTATGCGGTCGGCCGAAAGTTCCATATTATCAGTAACTTCAAAGCATCGAAGATAAATCTCGCCGTCCTCCAAAGCAGGCCAGTAGAATGCATAATTGTATATGCCGCCCTGGTCGCCGTTCCATATCTGCAGCCACGTGGTGGTGTCGGTGCTGTCTATGTCGACGGGGGTGAAGATGTCCCCATCAGTGGCATTCCATCTGTGAGCGGTGTCGGTGATGGGTATGTTATACTCCAACCCGTCGGGAATAGGGTGTTCCTTGCCGAAATCGTCAGGCGCCATACTGAACAACCCTGCTACAAACATTGAGAAGAACATAAAACCGATGACAGCCTCCAAAACCAAACTGGCAATTCCTGCCAGAAATGCCCCCACGGCACGCCACCATTCCTTCCTAAGTAAGAGAATGATGAAAACCGGCAGCTGCATAAGCAACACAAAGGCGGAAATGCCAGCAAGAACGAGCCCCCACACGGTGGATTCTGCACCAACAAACATCGAGACCACAAGCAGCAGCCCCGTCGCCAGCGGGAACATCCACCAGTAGCGTACTGCCCAATTCCATTCTTTGTTATTAGCCGTTGTCATATTTGCGTTGTTGTCTTATGGCGAAAAGTATTATTTAGCTTCATTACCTTGACTGGCAGGTTGCTGCCGACGAGAAGGTTGGGGCAGAGGGTGGTTTGGCCAGTGTCGCGGAACCCGCATTTCTCCATTACGCGGCCCGAGGCAGGATTGGAAGGGAAATAGCAACCCCAAAGATTGTCGAACCCCTTTCTGTTGAAACAAAAGTCCACAACCATCAGCATTGCTTCGGTGCAGATGCCTTTCCCCCAGTGGGGCCGGGCAATCCAGTATCCAACCTCGGCGTCGTTGCTGCCGATTTGGAGATTGGAGGCTGATGCCGTCAGGTAACCTACGCAGCCGATTGGCTCACCTGTCTCTTTCATCTCCACAGCCCAGGTGCCGTCGTTGCTGAAAACAGAGTGTATCACCTCGCGGCTCTCTTCAACGCTCTTGTGCGGAGACCAGCCAGCCAAAGGACCCAGTTCAGGGTCGCTGGCATAGCGGAAAAGCACTTCGGCGTCGCTTTCCACCCATCGTCTCAGTATCAGTCTGTCGGTTTTTAACATATTATTGCGTTATTGCATTAGATTTGCCGCGTCAGCCTCGCTTTCCGTTCTCCGTTTTCCGTTCTCCGTTTTCCGTTCTCACTTACAGTCCGATATTCGTCGTCTGGCCCGATTCTATCTGGAACCGCTTGGTGCGCACCGTGCGGTATTCGATGCTGTTCTGCGGCTTTATCACCAGCAGATACTGGCCGGGCATCAGCAGTATGCGCTCGTTTATCTTGTTGGGGTCAAGGTCGCAGACATAAGTCAGCACGCCTTCTTTCAGCTCGAAGATGGCACCCGATGAAATGGCCTTTGGCTTGCTGATGTTGGCCAGGCCGGGGGTGGGGATAGCCAGGTCGGTCGCCGACGAGCCCACAATGCTCACATTTTCAAGTCGCAGGGTGGGGTAGGAGAGCACCTCGATGTCGTAGTTGCCGGCCAGGTAGTCGCCACTTTCGCCCATCAGCTGGCGCCCGACCAGCTGGCTGCTGCCGTGACGGTACACCAGCAACTGATACTGTGGCACCTGATAGTTGGTGCGCCTCCCGTCGGTGCGCAGCCGCAGCGAACCCTGCTCCACGCTTATGTTCAGCCGGTTGATGCGGCCGGGCTTGAACTGCTTGTTTTTCAGCACCGTCGGCGGTGTGGTGAACAGCGTTATGTCGTAGGTCACCAGCGGGTCCACCGTCAGCGTGTCCGGCGTGTAGCGGCTGTCGATGCTGTAGAGCGTGGCGTATTTCACCACGCCCGTATGGCTGTCGTACAGCGCCAGCGGCAGTGTCGCATCCATCAGGTGGTCAGTCTCGTCGTTGACGCTGATCACCACTTTGGCCTCCTCTTCCGACAGGCGGAAAATGTTGTACAGCGTCTCGGTGTACTGCTCCTCGTTGGGCACGTAGGTGAACTTGCCGGCGCAGTCCAGACTGTGCTGGAAATCCTGCTTGTTGCCGATGCCGAGGATGAAGGTCTGCACGATGACGCCGCTCATCTGCACCTGGCGCGCCACGTCGCAGATGTTGCCGTCGCAGTCGTCCATACCGTCGGTGATAATCAGTATGATATTGCGCGGCTGCACATCCTCCTTCGAGTCGCCCGTCAGCGGCGGAAAGTCGTTCAGCGAACTGCTCAATGCCGTTGCCGCCGTGCAGGCACCGTTGGGGACAAGCGTTTTTATCTTGCTCTGTATCTTGTAGTTGTTGCTCTTTTCGAAGGGTACCTCAAGGCGTGTGCCGTACGAGTTCTTGTTCAGGTGGCCGAACACGCGCAGCGCCACCTCGATATTCGGCTGGTTGGCAACGCTGTCCATAAACTTCAGCAGCACCTGCTGCGTCACCTTTATCTTCGCGTCGCTCTGCCAGCGGTCCCACATACTGTGCGAGCAGTCGAGGATTATCAGCACACGCGTATGCTGCTCGGACGGAGCCGTTTGCGAGTGTGCAACGGCTCCGCCAAACAACAAGAAGAGGGCGATAAAAAATCTAAGCGGTTTCAATTTTTTAGTGAATTGTGACAAGTGAATTGTGAATAGTGACCTGTGAACTGTGAACTGTGACCAGTGACCAGTGACACGAGCGCATTCGTGTCACTGGTCACTGGTCACAGGTCACTATTGATTAATAGTCTCCCAGTTCCGTTTCGGGCAGCTGAGCCAGAGCCTTCTGCAGGTCCTCGTCGTTCAGCACGGCACCGTGATACTTGTTGGTGTTCTGCATAAAGTCGACACCGTAGCCCATCTGGCTCTGCAGCAGAACGCACACCGGTTTGCCCTTGCCAGTCAGCGACTTGGCCTTCTGCATACCGTCAATCACCTGCTGCATATCGTTGCCGTTCTCGATCACGACCACTTCCCACATAAAGCTCTCGAACTTGGCCTTCAGGTTGCCGAGGTCCATCACCTGCTCCACGGTGCCGTCGATCTGCTGGTGGTTGAAATCCACCGTTGCAATCAGGTTGTCAACCTTCTTGGCACCGGCAAACATAGCGGCTTCCCAAATCTGGCCTTCCTGCAGCTCGCCGTCGCCGTGCATAGTGTAAACCAGGTGGTTGTCGCCGGTCATCTTCTTGCCCAGCGCGGCGCCGATGCCCACGCTCATACCCTGACCCAGCGAGCCGCTGGCCATACGGATGCCCGGCAGGCCGTGCTCGGTCGAGGGGTGGCCCTGCAGACGCGTGCCGAACTTGCGGAACGTGGCCAGCTCGCTGACCGGGAAGTATCCGCGACGGGCCATCGTGCTGTAAATCACCGGCGTGATGTGACCCTGGCTGACGAAGAGCATATCCTGGCCCGCGCCTTCCATCGTGAACTTGGCGGGGTCGTGCTCCATCAGGTTGAACTGCATAGCCACAAACCAGTCGGCCGTTCCCAGCGAGCCGCCCGGGTGTCCGCTCTTGGCGGCGGTGGTCATTCTCAATATGTCTCTGCGCACTTGCTGTGCAATTGTCTGTAATTCTTGTGTTGTTTTCATAATTATTACTATTTGATTAAATTTCCTTGAACAATATCGATTTTTTTTGATGTTGTAAAAACAGTTTTCTTTAGGTTGTCGAAAAGTATGTTTATGTCATCTGAATTGCAGTCAATAATTTCATCCAATCCAATAATCTCACCACTAATGATTTTGCTTTTTTGCGCATTAGCCTCTTTTGTATCCATAGTTAACAGATAACATTTGGAGCGACGATGAACATATTTAAGAGCTATCGCTTCAAGGTCGGCTTGCTTGTATCGTTCACGTAAGCTTGTCTTTAACGATAGACTAACTGGGGCAGATTGACAATATAAAAGTGCGTCAAAATTAACATTTGGGACAAAAGCGACCTGTGCTTGTGTGTAAAATGGTTTAATTCCTTCGCGAAAAAGCAGAGTATAAATAATGAATTCGAACACATTGCCGTGCAATGTCGGCTTGTTTGCATTCTCCAAAGCAGTCCAATACTTTTTTATGTATTCTTGCGGAGTCTTATATTTGACATCCATAAATGATTTGCCTTCAAAAAAATTGTCAAACAGCATTGTTGTTGCTGACTCATTCTTTGCGATTCCTTGTTTTACTAATTCTCCCATATTTTTTTTCTTCTAATAGGTTAATTCTCTTTAATATTTCTTTGGCAGTGGCTTGAATAGCAGGAACTGCAACAGAGTTGCCAAATTGTTTATATGCAGATGCGTCTGCAACAGCGATTATAAAGTTGTCGGGAAAACCTTGCAGTCGAGCCCATTCTCGTGGTGTCATTCTTCGCCAACCGTCTCGGTTAACCTCCCCTTTTATATTGGTTACAGGCGTAAAGTCTTTAAGGCGTTTGTCAATAACAATATTCCTCTCACGTCCCATACCGCCAACCACAATTGCATTTGCAATACCATCATCTGGAATTATTTCGTAACCAAAACCATTTCCTTTACTTTCGTGACGCCGGCGATGTTCAATAAGTGTGCAAATATATTGCGTTGAAAGATAATATTTAGCAGATACAATGTCCTTTTCCCTAATATCTATAAAACGCTTTGTGGTGTCTGTTGGTGCTGGATAAGAAAAATCCCCTACATTCAAATCTTTCCTGAAGCCTACGATATATACACGCTCGCGATGCTGTGGGACGCCAAAATTCATTGCATTTACAATTTGTGGATCTGGAACATAGTAGTCTAAATCATTTCGAAGTACATTGAGAATAACTTCGATTGTCTTGCCTTTGTCGTGAATCATTAGCCCCTTAACATTTTCTAAAAAAAATGCTTTGGGTCGTTTCCTACGAATGATTTCTGCCACGTCAAAAAACAATGTTCCACGAGTCTCTTCGAAGCCACGCTTTTTCCCGGCAAGCGAAAATGCCTGACAAGGAAAGCCTGCACAAAGAACATCGAAATTGTCGGGAATGAATTGTTTAGTGCGTTCTTTTGTTATGTCGCCAAAAGGGACTTCTCCAAAATTTGTAAGGTATGTTTTTTGCGCTTGTCTGTCCCATTCGGATGAATAAATACATTTTCCTCCAAGGTTTTGCATTGCAATACGGAAACCACCTATTCCTGCAAAAAGGTCTATAAAAGTGAACTTTGGATTGTTGCAACAAGGGAATGGTATTTTTGTCAGTTCAGGGAAAAGAGACCACTCGCTAACCGATTCCGACACTTTTGGGCAATCAGAAAAGCCAAGGATGTTTTTATCATCTCCCAACAACATAAGGGCTTCCTTGCAAAAAGTTTTCTCATATTGAGTGTCTTTGCATTGGAGATAATGGGTTATGATAGAAGAGTTTTCATCTAAACCTAATGTGAATTTACAATTCGACATTTTACAAATTTTTTTTGCAAAAATAATAATATTTACCGAATGTGCCGAATAAAAGTTATAAATGTTTATTAACAGGAGTGAACGGTGAATAGTGAATAGTGAATTGTGACCAGTGAAACGAACGCGCTCGTATCACTGGTCACAGGTCACGGGTCACTATTCACAATTCACCATTCACAATCGAAACACATACTGCCGCCCGTTCTGGTCGGTGCCGTACAGTTCGCCGCCGTGGCGCGACACGGTGATGCTGTAGCTGTTCTCGTCGTCGTCGTGGATGGTGCCGCGGCCCGTGTTGCCGTTCATCGTCACGTGGCCCCACACCTTGCCGTTGGCGCCGTAGGTCGAGATGTAGAGCGTCTCCCTGCCACCGCGCGATGGTGCGGCAGTGCTCTGCTTTTTCTTTGCCGGCGTTTTCTCCTCCGTAATGTCGGCGGGGATGTTCTCCATCGGCATCATTCCGTCGATGAACGTCGTTGCGGCCTCGTCGCCGTCGAAGGGGACAATGCCTATTTCGGCGGCGTCGGCGGTGTCGGTGCTGGTGGCAACAGGGGTGTCGCTCACTTTGGGCTGCACGTCGGCGGCCTTGCCGTTGCACGACATCAGCGCCGCCGTTGCTAATGCAGTCACAATGAGTGCGGAAAATCGAATTTTATGGTCCATAATGTTGATGTTTCAAAGCGCAAATATACACAAAAAATTTGGATTGTGGCCCTGACCGGCGAAAAATATTGGTTTGCAGGCACCTGGCTTGCGGAATTTGCAAGCGGCGGAAAATACGGTTTTTGCCACAAAGCAAAACGCTGGTTTTCAGCACCTGCTCTGCCCGTTGTACAGTATATGTACAGTATTTGTACAGTATTTGTACGCTTCGGAAGCGTACAAATACTGTACATATACTGTACATATACTGTACATATGACGGAGAAGGTGGCGTGAGTGGCTGGTTTATAGCGGTTTATGAGGGTTGTTGTACCATACGCATTCAGTGCATTTCGTACTGTGTCACTGTGTGCCATACGGCGGCGGCCGACGGGAAATGCGTTGCGGCAGGGCCGTTTTGGCGCTTTGGAATTGCGATGGGGTGGGGGAGTTGCCGTTTTGAAAAAAATGTGTATTTTTGCGAAATGCTTTTTTGAGCCGAAAAGAATGTAAATCGCTGAATATGAAAGAAAGGCTGCTGTTTTTGGCAAAGCTGTATGCTGTGCTGTTGGCTGTTTTCGCCCTGCAGAGGGTCGTCTTTATGGCTGTGAATGCGGGGTTTGCCGACGGTGCACCGTTCGCGAGCTGCGTTGCGTCGCTGTGGCACGGACTGCGGCTCGACGTCGTGTCGGCGTCGTATGTGGCTGTGCTTCCGCTGCTTGTGCTGGCGTTGAGCTGCTTCTGGAGGCGGTTCAGGCTGCGTCGGGTGCTGGTGCCCTACTGGTGGCTGATTGCCCTGGTGGCCGGCACGGTGCTGGTGGCCGACATTGTGCTCTACTGGTTCTGGGGTGCCAAGCTGGATGCCAACGACTTGATGTATGCCGTCAAGCCCAAGGATATGCTTGCCAGCCTGCACTGGTGGGCTGTGCTGGGCGGCCTGGCCGTCGTCGGCGCGACGGTGTGGCTGGTGTGGCTTGCCCTGCGCCGTGCCACGCCGCGCGAACTGGGTCCCGTGGCCAATCGCTGGTGGGCGCTGCTGTTTGTGCCGCTGGCGGGACTGGTGTTTCTCGGTATGCGGGGCGGCGTCAGCGAGTCGACGGCCAACGTGTCGTATGCCTATTTTTCGCGCTACGCGTTCTGCAACCACGCCGCGCTGAACCCGCTGTTCAATATGGTCCATTCGCTGGCCAAAAGCGAGGACCTGGCTGGCGAGTTCGCCTTCTTCGACGAGGCCGCCGCGGCCGGTGTGGCCGAAGGGCTGCTGCAGAGCGACGCGACGGCGGGCGACACGCTACTCCGAGTGCAACGGCCTGATGTGCTGATGATTGTGTGGGAAGGCGGGGGCTGGGATATGGTTGCCAACGACTCGGTGGGGCCGTGCCTGATGCGCCTTGCCGACGAGGGGGTGCTGTTCAGCGGATGCTATGCCAACAATTTCCGCACCGACCGCGGCCTGGTGTCGCTGCTGAGCGGATGGCAGGGGCTGCCGACAACGTCGCTGATGAAGCTTGGCGACCGCTGCCGCCGGCTGCCGGGGCTGGCGCGGACGCTGGCCGCCGAGGGCTACAGGACGCGCTTCGTCTATGGCGGCGATGTCGACTTCACGAATATGCGCGGCTACCTGATGGAGACGGGCTTCGAGCGCGTCGAAGGCAGCGAGGCGTTCCCCGCCAGCAGGCGCAAGAGCGGATGGGGTGCCCCCGATGCCTACACGTTGTTGCCCAGCGTGTTGGGCTATGGTGAGGACAATGGCCAGCGCTTCGACGTGGTGCTGACGCTGAGCAGCCACGAGCCCTGGGAGGTGCCGATGCAGAAACTTGCCGACGAGCGCAGGAATTCGTTTGCCTATACCGACTCCTGTCTCGGCGTGCTGATGGACAGCCTTCGCGCTATGCCGCAGTGGGACAGCCTGTTGGTGATCATTGTGCCCGACCACGGCGTGCCCCTGTCGGGCGGCCAGTCGACAAGCGACTGGCGCGTGTCGCACGTGCCGATGGTGTGGACCGGCGGCGCCGTGCGCGGACATCGCGTTGTCGACAATATGATGATGCAGAGCGACTTGGCAGCCACGCTTCTGTCGCAGATGGGCATCGCGGCCGACGGCTTCCTGATGAGCCGCAATGTGCTGGCTCCAGGTTTCGGCCAGCGCCAGCACTGGGCCCTGCATTGCTTCAAGAATGGCTGCAACTGGATCGACAGCACGGGTGTGCTGCGTTTCGACTGCGGCGACAGCAAGGCGACGGTTGTGAACGGTTCGCCCGACGCAGAGAACGAGGACCTTCTGAAGGCAATGCTGCAATATGTGTACCATCGCACAGCAAAGCTGTAATTGGTTATATTTTAAATAAATGGGTTGTCTGAATTAAATGGAATGTTTAATGAGGTTAAGGAATACGTCGCACTATATAGATTTCCCTTAACGTTGCTTTAAATTCCGACTTTAAATAAAGTAAATTAAATTTCACATTATCAATTTATAAACAAGTAGTTTTATGAGAAAAAGTATCTTAGGTCTGGCCGTGGTTCTGACGAACCTGGCAATGCTGGCAGCATCGTGCTGCAGCAACAGCGAAAGCAACGCGACGGCGGTCAACAGCGCTGACGCCACAATCAACACTATTATGCAGCGCAAAAGCGTGCGCTCGTACACCAGCGACACCATTGCCGCCGATGTTATGGAGCGGATGCTGCGCGCCGCCGTGGCGGCTCCGTCGGGAATGGATGTGCGCCCGTGGCACATTGTTGTGATGACCGACAAGAGCAAGTACGACGAGCTGTTTGCCGGCAACTTCAATATGGAGAAGTTCAAGCAGGCCACCGCTGTGGTGATTTTCTGCGCCGACACCACCGTGACGCGTCCTCCGCGCGGAAATCCCGACGCTCCGACCGTTACGACGCCCAACAGAATCTGGCGCGACGATATGGGTGCCTGCACCGAGAACTTTCTGCTGGCCGCCGAGGCTTTCGGCCTGGGTGCCGTGTGGACGGCGTGCTATCCCTTCCACGACTGTATGGACCCCGTGGCGGCCTATCTGCAGCTGCCGGGCAACATAGTGCCTTACAGCATTGTGCCTGTGGGCTATCCTGCCGGCGACGAGCAGCCCAAGGACAAATGGGACGAAAGCCGCATCCACTACGAGAAGTTCTGAAGTAAAACGGAGAACGGAAAACGGAGAACTAAGAACTGCAAACCCTAATGCGGCAGCCAGCTCTCCGTTTTCCGTTTTCCGTTCTCCGTTCTTCAGTTTTCCGCTTTCACTTTTGCAGCGATCCAAGGCTTGGAAAGGTCGAAGAGCTGGTCGATGGGTTGGCTCAGTTTTTCGACCAGAAGGTGTGTGTTGTCCTGATGCTCAATGTTTTCGAGCTCGGCGGCGACACTGGTCCAGTCGTGCGTTGAATGCAGCAGAGGGATAAAGTTGTAGAGGTCGAAATTGTTGATAATCATATTGTCGATGCCCTCGGTCTCGATGCGCGAATGGGCACGTGCCAACTTGATTTCGCCTACCTCTTCGAGGACGTGCAGGTATTTTTCGTAGAGCACATACTCGTTGAGCAGGAAGGCCACGGTGCGGTCGCTGAGTTGGTTCCACAGCACTGTGGGCAGCGGGTTGGCCACAAAACGGCCCAACATAAAGGAGCCGGCCTTGAGGCCGTAAAGCTTGCGGCTGACGCAGATGTCGAATGCCTTCTGGAAAAAGTCGACTTTGCGGCTGTTGCTGAGCAGGTTGAACACGCGCGACTGGTCGAGGTGGTCGCCCATCTTGCTTTCGAGCACCTGACGGACGTAGAGGTCGGCATTGTCGGAATACCAGTTGTTTACGATGTCGCGGGCTATGTCGGACTTGTCCTGCAGGTCGCAGCGGATGAGGCGTGCCAGCTTGTTGACATCGGTGATGAAGGCGGCCTTGTCGGAGGTTACGATTTCCTGATAGCGTATGTAGGCGCGCTTCATATCGTTGAAGAACTGCACTTCGTTGGGCTCGAGCTTGACTTCCTGGCCGTTGAGAAATTTGGTGAAACGGGCAGGCTTGAAAGCGGCTACGCCCTTGTAGATGGTCTGGTGCTTGGACGATATGGTTATGCTGTCGAGCTCGTTGATGCGCATACCGTCGGCGTTGACAAGGCTGTTGCCTTCGATGCGGATGCCGTAGCTGTGCAGGTCCATCAGGGCCGGTATGCCGTAGCCACGGCAGGCGGTGACGACGTGGATGGCCGCCGGGGTGATGCTGAGGATGGCGTCGAGCTCGCCGAGGGTGATGGTGTCCTCGGGCACGAAGCGCTCTTGGCAGAGGCAGACGGAGAGCCCGCTGCGCTTGAGCTCCTGGGCCTTGGAGGCCGAGAAGCAGAGCGTGGCGGTGATGGCGGTGCGCGGCAGGACCGACAGGCCGCGGCCGAAGAAGTCGAGGTGCGACATTGAGTGGTCGTCGATGGAATTGCTGACAATCTGGCGCAGATGATAGGGCTTGATGAGCGACATCACGTCGTGCTCGCTGATCATACCCCGTTCGAGGAGGTCGATGGCGGAAATGAGGGCCGCACGTCCTGTCATTTCGGACATATTGAGCTGTAGGACAGCAAAGAGACTTATGCGCCGCGGACGTGTTTCGACAGCGAACTCGATGGTGACAGGCGAATGGTGCCGCTGCTCGAGCGAGTCGAGGAGAGGGTCGAAATGGAAGACGGCAGGGTATTCGGACTTGATTTCCTTGCGGTCGGAGTAGGCGATGTCAATCGAAGTGACGTCGCCGGTCATTATTTCTTCGCCGAAGATGTTGCGATAGCTTTCCACCTGGCGCCCCTGGCCGGTGCGGCTGTGGTGGCTGTAGAGCACGCCGGGATAGGACTCCTCGTTGCCGATGGTCCACACCATCCGCTGCAGGATGAGCGACGGGAAGGCCTGCCGCCCCTGCATAAAGGTGAGGATGAGGTCCTGGTTGTTGATGTAGAAGTCGCGCACATACTTGATGAGGCAGAGTGCCTGATAGTGTGCATCGACGAGCAGCCTTTGGCCGTCGATGCGCGCGCCGATGATGGCGTGTTCCATAGTTTCGATGCGCTGGCACTGCTCTTCGGGCGTGAGTTCGATGTCGTTACGGTCGTACTTGCGTTCGATGGAGAGCATTTCGCAGAGCGAGTGCAGCGTGCTGAGGTAGACGCGGTTGGCCGTTCCCACGCGTCGCGTGCCGAGGCCGTGGTAGGCGTCGCGGGTCACGCCGATGTTAAGGAGCGTAGGCATCAGGCCGGGGATGTACTGCGGCATAGCGCAACGTATGGCGAAAACGAGTGGATTGTGGTCGCTTCCAAGCTTGTAGGTGGTCATAACCTCAAGATTGCGAATGGCTTTGCCGAGCAGGTCTTCCAGATGGCCCGGCTGCTGGAATGCCTTGGCGGTGATGATGCAGAAGTCGGGGACGGGGTAGCAGTTGCGCGTCAGGTCGAGCAGCATACGCCCTTTGTAGCTTATCTGCTCGTCGGTGAAGTCGCCGTCGGCAAGGGTGGTGATCAGTTCGTCGGAGTTGAAAAGCGGGTTTTGCTGCACGTATTCAATGCATTGCTGTCTGAAGCTGTCGCGGATGTGTTCCAGTTCGTCGATTTTGCTGATCTGGTAGCCGGGTTCCTTGCGCTCTTCGCACAGTGCGGGCCCGAAGTGCTCGCGCAGCAGCAGCTCGAGAAAGTGGCGCTGGGTTTCGCCACGCTGTCGCATAAGGTAGTACATATCGTACCATCGCGGCGGGAACTCGTGCCGCTGTGGGTCGCCGTCGAGGGTGTAGATGACGGTGCCTGGCTTGTTGCCTTTCAGGATATTGTCTTTGTCTTCGACATTGCGGTTGAAGATTTCGCGCCCGTGGCCGGCGTATTTTTTTACCATAAAGAAATTGGGGTAACTGGCGCGGATAAGGAAGTCTTTTATCATTGTGTTATTGTGTTATTGCGTTAGCGTGCATAATTCACTCGTCACTGTCCGTTTATTATAAGTGATGCGGCGCTGTCGATGATGTTGTCGCGATTGATGGCTGTGGCTGCCGGGTCGAGCAGCACCACACGGTCGGGCGGAACGCCGTTTTCGTAGTTGATGCCGTCGGGGGCTATGGTTCGCGTCACGCCGAAGCGGTAGCGCCAGCCGTTGGGCAGCGCGCCGCCTGTGGGTACGGCAAGGCCGCCGGCCGTGGTGTCGCCCATTACGGTGACGTTGGCGTAAGTCTTGAGGCAGAGGGCGAAACTGGACGCGGCGCTGTAGCATCCGCGGTCGGTAAGGAGCACGAAGGGCTTGTCGTAGGGCTTGTTGTCGCCGTTGTCGGGCGCATAGACGGCCTTGGGCTCGCTGAAGGCGTCGTGGGCGGGTCCGTTCTTGATCTGTGTGGTATAGAGCAGCTGCCCCTGCGACGGCAGCATCTGCATCAGGTTCCATTCGTTCTGGATTTCGCCACCGCCGTTCTGGCGAATGTCGAAGACGATGCCTTTGGTTTCGGGAAAGCGCTGCAAGGCAGTCTGGAACGCTTGCGGCGACGCGCTGCTGCTGAAGGAACTGTAGCGAATGTAGAGCACCTGCCCGTCGGCTATGCTGTTGTAGGAGAATCCGCCTGTGGTGTGGCGGTCGGCGCGCAGATAGGTGAGTGCCACGGCGTTGATGTCGAAGTTCTTTTTGCCGTAGCGTTGCAGGAATATCTCCTGACTGCTGGAAATGTCGTTGTTGCCCCACAGGTCGACGTGCCCGTCGTTGAGCGTGTTGAGCATTTTGGAGAGGACGGCGAAAAGACTGTCATTGCTGATGCCGTCGCTGACCTGCGGACGCAGCGAGTCGTAGACGGCCTGCCAGTCGACATCCTTGACGTCGAAGAGTGAGTAGCGTTGGTCGATTTGGGTCCAGAGATGGTCGAAAGTTGATGTCGGCGACGGGTCGGCATCGGAAGGCATAAATATTTTCTCGCAGCCGGCGAGAAGCAACAGCGCCACGATGCTGCAAATCATTATTCTTCTGTTATTTCTGTCCATCCTGTGCGTTTCTGTTTAAGGGTTATTACGAAATCGAAGTGAAGATAGTGCGATGCGTGGTCGAAGCGCCAGGCACCGCTGTTGCCCGACGAAAGGAAGCTCCAGAGGTAGGATATCGACACACGGCTGTGCTGGAAGTTGACGATGTCGAATCCGATGTCGGTGCAGAGCCCTGCAAATGGCTTGATATGCCATTCAAATTCATTGAACAGTGTGGATGCAACGGGCTGGGCTGCAGTGAAGTTGTCGATATAGGCAAAGCCGGGACGCAGCACGGCGGCGACAGGCATAAGGCCTATTTCGGCGTGAAGCTGCTTGTCATATTTCGACTGGTCGAGTTCGAAGAAGGAATTCAATGGTATGTCGGCCCTCAGAGACACTTCGGGACCGAAAAAGTTGCTGATGCCGGCTGCAGAGTTTTCATAGTCGGGATTGACGGTGACATCCAGCAGGTTGGCTAATCCGAAGCCAGCGGAAAGCCATACGAATGGTTTCTCTATGCCGTCGGGAATGTTGCTGTATTTTTTGAATTCAACAGGCGAGTCGTAATTCTCTTTGTAGATTCCAGCAATGCTGCGTTGCATTTTGAATCTTAGGGTGTTGCATATGTCGAATGAGCCGAAGTTGAATGCCGGTTCGACGGCATCTTCAAAAATTCCAACCGACGTGAAAGCGTCGATGGTTGTTTTCCATTTGCGCAAGCCACTGAATTCAAGTCCGATCGAGGGTTGGATGGATATGCCTTTGAAACTGACAGGGGCGGTGCCCATATCGCGAAACAGGCCGTAACCGATCGAACTGCCTAAGCGCAGCGCTGTCACCTTGTAGCCATCGGTGTGTTTTACGGCAGCCACCTTTAATCCACTTGTGTCAGCATTCTGCTGCGCCATTGCGCAAAAAGGCTTCAAACAAAATGTTATTAACAGTATAAAGGCTAAGCAAATTTCTGATAATCTGACAGTTCTTGACATAAACAAATATTATGTTGAAAAAAGATATTCATATTATAAAAATTAATCGTAATTTTGCAATTCAAAATGCAAAGTTAAAGATAGTTTTTTAATTGGAAAAATAAAATAGTTAACTATATGAGAATCTTTACTTCCAAACGTATATTAGCATTGGTTTGCGGCGTGTTTTTAAGTGCCGCAATATTCCAATCTTGCGGTGGCAGCGCTGATGCGCCCAGCGACAAACAAATCGCCGAATTGCAGAGTCAACTGGACTCGACAATGCAGCTTTACCAGCAGGTGAAATCGCAGAATTCGGATTTTGACAGACAATTGGCTTCGCGAGACAGTGCAATCACTGCCCAAGCTGCTGAAATCCAGAGCTTGATCAATCAGCTTAACGGTGGGAAACCGGCCCAGAATATGGACAAATCACAGGTCGACAAACAGAGAAATGAAATTCGTGAGAAGGAAAACAAAATCAAGCAGCTTCAGAAGCAGATAGACGAGCAGACCAAGCAGATCAACTCGCTGAAGTCGAGTTCTGCCAACGGCACGACTGGCGAAAACAGTGCGCAATACAAAAATCAAATCGCCCAATTGAAGAAGCAGATTGAGCAGCAGGAAAAACAGATCAACGAACTGAAAAAAGAGACCAAAAACCTCAAAAGCAACAACGCCGCTTCTTCGAATTGCGATCAGGTCAAGAAAAACTATGAATCCCAGGTCGCTGACCTTAACGGCGAAATCAAGACCTACAAAACACAGATTGATGACTTGCACAAGCAGATAAAGACGCTCAAATCCGACGTTGCGAAGATGAAGTCGGCTGCTTCCGGCGACGAGGCAGCGGCTGAAGAACTGAAGTCGGCCCGCGCCGAATTGCGCGAAATGACCGTGCAGCTGAATGAATGCCGCAAATTGAACACACAGTATCAGAACGATGTCAAGGCCGCCAACGAGAACCTTGCTTCGACCAAAGCTGAGCTTGAAAGCAGCAAGACGCAGCTGAAAGCCCTTCAGAACACACAAAATGAGGGCAGCAAGGCCGAGCAGACGGTGCGTCAGGAGCTGGCGTCGCTGATGGAGAAAGAGGCCGCTTGCCGTGCCCGCAACGAGGAGATGGCCAGGACTCAGCAGAAACTGGTCCAGGAATGCGAGAACGACAAACAGGCTTTGCAGGCCACCATCAGCGACCTGCGCGAGCAGGTGCTGTCGTTCCAGACACGTGTTGACCAGCTGACCAGCGAGAACGCAGCCCTTGCCAAATCGTCCAGCAACAAGGGACAGGACGATGCCGATGCTGTCGCTGCGGCAAGTCTCATTGCCGAACTTTCGGCTCGCGTGGAATCGCAGCAAGCCCAGATTGAGAAACTCCAGGCCGAGTTGCAGCAGAAGGACAAAGATTTGGCTGCTGCCAAGAGCAACAGCGGTAGCGCAAAACCGTCGAAAGGCACCGTGGACCAGAAGCTGGCAGAGCTGCAAGCCCTGTGCGACGGCTATGTGGCAGAAATCGAAAGGCTGCGTGCCGAGAATGAGCAGCTGAAGAGCGAAAACGCCGAACTCAAGAACAAGGTTGCTTCGAGTGCCGACCTGTTTGCCGAAAACGAGCGCCTTCAGCAGAAGGTCAAGATGGCTTCGGTACTTATCACCAGCGATATAAAGGTAACGCCCGGCAAGAGCGTGAAGGTAGGCAATGTTGTGAAACCGACCTCGAAGGCTTCGCAGACCAAGTGCATACGCATCGACTGCCGCCTTCTGGACAACAATGTTGTCGATCCCGGTTCGATGACCATCTTTGCCCGTATCTCGGATGCTGCCGACCGCGCCATCTATAACGGCACCGCCAGCAATTTCTCGTTCGACCTGAACGGTGTGACGATGCAGTACACCACCAAACAGGACATTGAATTCACGGGTTCGGGACGCACGCTGACTATGCTTTGGAAGAAAGGCGACAGCGTTGAACTTGCACCCGGACTGTACTGGGTGAAACTCTATGCCAACGGCTATGAAATCGGAAAGGCATCATTCAAACTCGATTGAGAATGTCCCGTCAAACAGACTATAATTTATTTCGCAAGACATACGCCAAGTTTGTCTACGAGAGTTTCCAACACGATGTGCAGCCTGATGGTCTGCACATCTCTTTTTGTTTCTATGTCGAAGGAGCCTCTGGAGCGACAGAATACACCTTCCGACCTTCGGCATTCATTCCAGCCCGGCCTTTCCTGAATGCCGAACCCATCGGTAAAAGTGCCCTTGACACATTGGTTTTCAACATAGGACTGATAGAGCTTGTCAGCTACTGGAAATGCTATTGCCCTGCCGTCGTTGAGATCAAACCATACAGGCTCGACGATGCGCAACTGTCATTCTGGAAGAAAATCTACTTTAATGGCCTTGGCGAGTTTTTCTACACCAACGGAATCGCTGCCACTATCGACGACTTTATGACGTTATGCTGCGATACTTCGGCCGAACGCTTTTCGAAATGCAACACCCAAATACATAGCAGTATCGCCGGTGACGACCATATTGTGCCCATCGGTGGAGGCAAGGATTCGGTGGTGACGCTCGAAATCCTTGGCGGAGGCCCCGACAGCATTGGCAAAGATGCTTCGCAGCGGACGCTGCCTTTGATAATGAACCCCCGTGGCGCTACGGCAGAGTGTGTCGCCCGTGCGGGTTACACGCTTGACGACGTTATCGTTATCAAACGCACCCTCGATCCGCTGATGTTTGAATGTAACAAGCAGGGTGCCCTCAACGGTCACACGCCCTTCAGTGCGATGCTGGCATTCTACACGCTGCTTGCATCGGCAATGACGGGGTCGAGATGCCGCATCGCCCTGTCCAACGAAAGCAGCGCCAACGAAAGTACCGTCTCAGGAACCAATGTCAATCACCAGTATTCCAAAAGCTTTGAGTTCGAGGAAGACTTCCGTCGATATGTTGCTGACTATATTTCACCCCAGTTCGACTACTACAGTTTCCTGCGGCCCCTCACCGAATTGCAGATAGCGATGCTTTTCTCGCGCTACAGCCATTATTTCGATGTCTTCAAGAGCTGCAATGCTGGCAGCAAGGAGGACATCTGGTGCGGCAAGTGCGCCAAGTGCCTCTTTGCCTATATCATCCTTTCGCCGTTCATCGAACCCGAACGGCTTAATGCCATCTTCGGCAAGAATATGCTCGACGATGCCTCGTTGCGCAAGGAGTTCGACCAGCTGACCGGCAAGGCCGAAACCAAGCCGTTTGAATGTGTCGGCACCGTCAGCGAGGTCAACGACGCCCTTGCAATGACCCTTGCCAAATGGTATGCCGTCGGTCCTCTACCGGCACTGCTCGAAAACTATCGTCCGCAGCCACTGGGCGGCGACATATACCAGACGCTCGACCAGCACAACCTTGCCGCCGACGACCTGGCGAAGCTGACCAATACCCTTCGTCAGCCCGTGCAGGCCGAACGCCTGATGGCATACAAAAACCTTTTCAACTACTTTGTAGACAAAGAGGTGCTCATTGCAGGCTATGGTCGAGAAGGGAAAAGCACCCACAACCTGCTGCAACGGCTCTTTCCGACGCGCAGCTTCGACATCGCCGCCAACAACGACGAGATTGACATCGCCTTGAAAAACAAGCGCTACGACATAATAATCAAGTCGCCAGGCATTCCGACGTTCTTTTTCGAAGGCAAATGCGACCTGAAATCGATTACATCGCAGACCGACATATTCCTGCGCTTCTGCAATGTCAGCGTCATCGGCATAACCGGCACCAAAGGCAAAAGCACTACGGCGCACCTTGTATGCCACATCCTGCAAAGTGCCGGCCACGATGTCGTTATGGCTGGCAATATGGGTATTCCGCTCTTCGATGTTTTCGACAGCCTCGAACCTGGCAAAACCGTCGTCGCCGAATTCTCGTGCCACCAGCTCGAAAACATACACAAGAGTCCCGAAACAGCCGTGCTTCTCAACCTCTTCCAAGAGCACCTCGACCACTATCACGACTATGACGACTACCAGAACGCCAAGATGCAGATTGCCCTCAACCAATCTCCGGGCGACTGTTTCATATACTGTGCCGACAATAAAGACCTCACAGCCAAGGTCGACGCATTCCGTGACCGTATCGTTTCAGAGTTGCACCCCTACACACTCGACGATGCCAAGCGGTGCGACTTCATTTTGGCGAAGGATAGTCCGCTTAAAGGCGACCACAACCTTTCGAACATCTATGCCGCCTGGCTTGCCGTGAGCCGCTATGGCGTGACGAAGGACGAGCTCAGTAGTGCGCTCCGCACGTTCCAGCCGCTCGAGCACCGCCTTGAGATGGCCGGCACCATTGATGGTGTAACATACTGCAACGACTCCATTTCGACCATTCCGCAGACCACTATTGCTGCCATTGAGGCACTTGGCAACGTCGACACGCTCATCCTCGGTGGTTTCAACCGTGGCATCGACTATAGTCCTTTGGCCGACTACCTCGAGCACAGTCCGTTAGGGTGCCAGGTGCGCAACGTCGTCCTCTTTGGCTCTGCCGGCGAAGTGATTGCCAAAGGCCTCGAAAGCAAAACGATGCTGTGCCATTTCGCTTCCGACTATTCGATGGCCGAGGCCGTCGCCTTTGCCGCCGCCAACACAGCCAAGGGCAAGGTCTGCCTGCTTTCGCCGGCGGCATCGAGCTACGACCACTACAAGAATTTCGAGTATCGCGGCAAGGACTTCAAAGCCGAGGTCTCGAAACTGAAAAACAACGAACAATAGAATTCTATTCGCAATATACATTATTATAATGCGCGACATCAACGAACTAAAGGACATCCGTCGCCGGCTGCACAGTAATCCCGGAGTGTCGGGCTGCGAAGAGTATGCACACAACCTCATTGCCGCCTTCCTTTCGCAGCTTCATCCCGACGAATTGAACACCAACATTGGGGGATACGGAATTGTGGCCTACTGGAAATCAGAGCGTCCCGATGCCAAAACCATCGCCTTCCGTGCCGATACCGACGCACTGCCCATAGGTCACCGATGCGGCCACGACGGCCACACGACGATGCTGCTGCGCTTTGCCGAGATTGTCGCCGAATCGGAGCGGCAATACAACATCGTCCTCATTTTCCAACCCGAAGAGGAAACAGGCAAAGGCGCAAGAAAGATTGTCGAGAGCGGTTTGCTCAAGAAATACGCTGTCAGTGCCGTCTTTGGCCTGCACAACCTGCCGGGCTATCCGGAAGGTACCGTGGTTCTCAACCGCGCCACCTTTGCAGCGGCTTCGACCGGCGTCATCTACAGTCTCCACGGCCGTGCCACCCACGCCTCGACTCCCGAAAAGGGTCTCAACCCCGGACGCGCAGCGGCAGCCATCATCGAGCGGATGGACACCCTGAACCGCTCCACCGACGACTTGCAGCTTTTCCGCCAGTCGACGCTCATCTGCTGCAGGGTGGGCGAGGAGGCTTTCGGCACCTCGGCGGGCGAAGGCGAGGTGATGTTCACGCTGCGCACCTACACCAGCCAGGCTATGCTCGACCTTATGGCCGCTGCCGACCAGATTGCTGCCGAGGAAGCCGACCGCTGGCATCTGGAACTCGAAAAACAGCTCCGCGAACCTTTCCGGGCCACAGAGAACACCCCCGAGCTGACCGATGCCCTCGAAAGGATATTCTCGCCACAGCTTGACGTGCAGACTGCCAAGCGTCCTTTCCGCTGGAGCGAGGATTTTGCCGAATATCTGGCTGTCTGTCCCGGAGCCTTTTTCGGCCTCGGCAGTGGCGTGAACCAGCCCGAACTGCATCATCCCGACTACAATTTCCCCGACGCCATCATCGAAACCGGCGCCCATTGCTTCGAATTGATAATGAAAAATATAAAGATATGAAGAAAACAATTCTCCTCTTAGGTATGGTTCTGGCCATAGGCATCGGCCACAGTCAGGACTACAACTCGCAAATCGTTGACGGCCAGTCGTGCACCTCCATTATGGTGGGCAAGAAGGCCTCGACCGACGGCTCGGTCATCACCTCGCACACCTGCGACGGCCGCTACCGCACCTGGATGACTGTCGAACCCGCCGCCGACCACAAGGCCGGCGCAGTGCACACCGTCCGAAAGGGCACTATGCACACCGCCTTTCGCGACGACACCACTGGCGTCCGCACCGCCGGCACCATCCCGCAGGTGCGTCACACCTACGCCTATCTCAACACTGCCTATCCTTGCCTCAACGAAAAGCAGCTGGCCATTGGTGAAACCACCTTCGGAGGCCCCGACACGCTGGTCAACAAGAATGGAATGTTCCTTATCGAAGAGCTTGAGCGCGTGGCCCTTATGCGCTGCGACAACGCCCGCGACGCCATACGCCTCATCGGCAGCCTGGTGCGCCAGTACGGCTATGGCGACGGTGGCGAGTGCATAACCATCGCCGACCGTAACGAGGTGTGGCAGATGGAGATACTGGGCGAAGGCTCCGACCGCATCGGAGGCGTATGGGCCGCACAGCGCATCCCCGACGACCACGTGGGCGTCAGTGCAAACATACCGCGCATCGGCCGTCTGCAGCGCGACAACCCTGAATATTTTATGTGCTCCGACAACATCGAGCAGGTGGCGCGCCGCTATGGCCTTTGGGACGGCAAGGACGACTTCGTCTTCTGGAAAGCCTTCAACGCCAGCTATGCCAACGGCAAGAACTTCCGCGAACGCGAATTCTTCATCCTCAATGCTTTGGCTCCTTCGCTGGGCCTGTCGATGGATATGGCCGAGCTGCCTTTCTCTGTCAAGCCCGACCAGAACGTCGACGTCAACGACGTAATGCTTCTGCTGCGCTCCACCTATGAGGGCACCGATATGGATATGTGCCGCAATATCAAGGCCGTAACCAAGCGCCGCCTGAAGGACGGCACGGTGGTCAACGACACCGTCATCAGCCCCATCGCCAACCCCTGGATGGGCGGCAACACCCAAAGCACGCTCAACCTGCTGAAGCCCGGCACGGTCGAGTTCCGCCGCACCGTCAGTGTGGCCTGGTGCTCCTATTCCTTTGTCGCCCAGCTGCGCGACTGGCTGCCCGACGAGGTGGGCGGCGTCTGCTGGATGGCCGTCGACAATCCGGGCCAAAGCCCGCGTGTGCCCATCTTCTGCGGCAACAGCCGCCTGCCGCAGGCCTACAGCCTCTGCGGCCACAAGAAATACGACGACAAGGCCGTCCTGTGGCAGTACCGCAAGGCCAACAAGCTGGCCACCGTGGCCTGGCAGCGCACCAAAGAGATTATGACCAAGGAAATCATCGACCAGGAACAGCGTGCCTTCAAGGGACTGGCCGAGCTCGAAAGCAGCATCAAGGCGCTGAAAGGCCGCGAAAGCGAGGACTTCGACCCCAAAGCCCAGATTGCCAGCCTGCTGAACGACTACACCTTCCGCGTCTACGACAACACCACCTATGCCTGGCGACAGCTCGAAGGCCGCTTCTGGCAGATGTTCGGAAGCGGATTTTGAGAACTGAGAACGAAGAACGTAAAACTGAAAACGGAGAACTGGCAGTCGTGTCAGTTCTCCGTTTTCCGTTTTCAGTTCTCAGTTCTCGTCATCCTTGCGAGCCGGTCTTTTTCTCGACTTTGATGTAGTTGGGCATCGGAACGGTGTAGGTGCCAACCGAAAGCAGGGGCTTGATGCGCAGGCCCACCTTCGACGAGGTGCCGTCGTTTTTGAAGCTGCTGACGAAGTTTTTCAGCGAGTTGATGCCGTCCTTGCTGAACATACTGTAGAGGTCGGTGTTGACGCCCAGCGGCACGGTCGTCGTGGCCTGTTTGGTGACGGTGACGCCCTTCGAGCTGTTGCCCTGTGCAAACTGGCTGCCGTCGATGTCGAGAATCCAGTCCATTGCCGTCAGGGCGGCGTTGGTGGTGGTGGGGTTCTTGATGTCGATGTTGACATCCATAGCCATAGGCACGGCCTTGCTGACCAGTGCGGTGGTGAGTTTCAGCACGTCGCCGGCGGTGATGTTGCCGTTGGTGAGGTTCTTGACGTTGACGCCGGCAACGGTCAGGTTGCTGACATTCTTGAGGTTGTACTCACAGTTGGCCAGATTGGCCAGACCGACAGCCTGGTCGGCCAAAGAGCTGAGGACGCTGCAGGCCGACAGGGTGGTGCAGACGCCGACGATGGCAAAAAGGCGTAAAATTCTTTTTTTCATAATGTTGTGGTGTTTTTGATTTCAAGTTACGATTTGCAAATTTACATAAAATTTCCGATTGCGACGTAGACTTATTAAAAATAATGGTACGCATACGCGATGGATGCCGATTTGTATAGTGGGCGATGCATCTGCATATCAATCGTTTAGGGTAAAAGATTTCCAATTTCGCCCGTCGAACGGCAATGGCGCAGACAAGGGCTGCCGAGTGTTTAACATTTAAGTTAAATTTAACAATTGCCTATCAAAGCCCACTGGCGTGATTTTTGGTAAAAATTTGGTAGAAGTTTGGGTGAACTTTGGTAGGTATTTGATGCTTGGAAATCAGTGTTTTATGATTT
>R20__coassemble_569_pt1 | contig 26260 bp, 27 predicted proteins | sample R20__metabat2_low_PE_005 | metagenome-assembled genome bin R20 | reverse complement strand
ACCCTCAAACCCTTTAACCCTTCAACCCTTCAACCCTTCAACCCTTCAACCCTTCAACCCTCTAACCCTTTAACCCTTTAACCCTTTAACAATGGACAAAAGAAATCTTCTCCTCATTAGCAATAGCACTATGCGCGGCGAGGCCTACCTCGGCTGGTGCAAGGATATGATTGCCGACTTCTGCAAGCGGCACAATGTGAAACGCGTACTCTTCGTCCCCTACGCCGGCGTCAGTCTGGCCGAAGGCGGTCTGAAAAAGAGCTACGATGCCTACGAAGCCAAAGTCGCCAAGGTCTATGCCGAATTTGGAGTAAAACTTCAATCGGTACACCATAAAGCACTGCCCATCAATGCGGTGTACGACACCGATTGCGTAGCCGTCGGCGGTGGCAACACCTTCCATCTGGTTCGCGAGCTGCAGCGCACAGGCCTGATGCAGGCCATCCGCCAGCGCGCCTTCGACGGTATGCCCTATATGGGCTGGAGCGCCGGCAGCAACGTGGCCGGTCCCACGCTCTGCACCACCAACGATATGCCCATCGTTATGCCGGCCTCGTTCGACTGTATGGGCATCGTGCCGTTCCAGATCAACCCCCACTACACCGACTTCTTCGACCCCAAGCACGGCGGCGAGACGCGCGACGACCGCCTGAAGGAGTACATTATGGTCAACCCCACAGCCACCGTTGCCGCCATCCGCGAGGCCACGGCGCTGCTGCTCGAGGAGGGCAACCTGTCGCTGATCGGCAAGCCCAACAAGATGAAAGTCTTCAAGACCAAAATGGAAAACACCAAGGAATACGGCCTGGAGGATAACTTAAACTTCTTATTGAAATAAACAATATTTAATCCTTAAAACACAATTAATTATGAGCAAGAAATTTAAATGCACCGTTTGTGGCTACATCCACGAGGGCGACGAGGCACCCGCCATCTGCCCCAAATGCAAACAGCCCAAAGAGAAATTTGTCGAAATCAAAGACGAACCCAAGTCGCTGAAAGGCACCAAGACCGAGAAGAACCTCGAAGAGGCCTTTGCCGGCGAATCGATGGCCCGCAACAAATACACCTATTTTGCATCGAAGGCCAAGAAGGAAGGCTACGTGCAGATTGCAGCCCTCTTTGAGGAGACCGCCGTCAACGAGCGCGAGCACGCCAAGCTGTGGTTCAAGTACTTGCACGGTGGCGAGGTTGCCTCGACTGCCGAGAACCTGCTGGATGCCGCCGAGGGCGAGAACTTCGAGTGGACCGATATGTATGAGCGTATGGCCCGCGAGGCTCGCGAAGAGGGCTTCGAGGAGATTGCCCGCAAATTTGAGATGGTCGGCGCCATCGAGAAGCACCACGAGGAGCGCTATCGCAAGCTGCTCAAGAACCTGAACGACAAGAAGGTATTCTCGAAAGACGGCGACGCCATCTGGCAGTGTTCCAACTGCGGCCACATCGTCATCGGCAAGACTGCCCCCGAGGTGTGCCCCGTCTGCAACCATCCCCAGGCCTACTTCCAGGTGCTGGCCGAAAACTATTGATTCTCAGTATGAACACTATGCTTACAATCCGTCCGGCACGGGAGGAAGAGACGCCTCTCGTGCTGGACTTTATTATGAGGCTGGCGGAATACGAACGCTGCGCCGACGAGGTGGTGGCCGACGTGCCGACGCTGCACCGTTCGCTCTTCGTCGAGCATTCGGCCGAGGTTGTTTTTGCCGAAGAGCCCGACGGTACCATTGTCGGCTTCGCCCTGTTTTTCCACAACTTCTCGACATTCGTGGGCCGCAAAGGCCTGTATTTGGAGGACTTGTTTGTCATTCCCGAAAAGCGCGGCCGCGGCTATGGCCGTCAGCTGCTGCAATACCTGGCCCGCCTTGCCGTGGAGCGCAATTGCGGCCGTATGGAATGGATTTGCCTCGACTGGAACGAGAACGCCCTCAAGACCTACCGCGCCATCGGAGCCATCCCGATGAGCGAATGGACCATCCAGCGCCTCGACGAGGAAGCACTGCATAAGTTTGCAGAAAGTTAACACAATCGAACAATAAACCACGCATTATTGCGTTGTTACAATACAAATATTTATTATAGACAATGTGTAGAGTAACCATAGATATCGACGAGGCTGCCGTTCGCAGTTGGAACCCCGATCTTTCAACTCCTGAGGCCATTAACCAATGGGCTCAACAAGAGATGAATAAGATTGTGGAACGGCTAACACATACCGCTATCGCCGAACCGCCCTGCACATATAACACCAAAGCAGAAGTAGTAGCCGAGGCACAGCGACGAATGGCTGAGATTGAAAGTGGCAGAGCCAAAACAATTCCCCACGAAGAAGTGAGGCAACGGATGGAAAAAATGATTGCTTCGTATGCGAATTGAGTGGAGTCTTCGTGCCTTAGACGACCTGTCTGATATACTCAAGTATGTAGTCTACACGTTTGGTGAAACTGCCGCTTACCACGTCAACAACGAAATCAATGACGAGGTGGATAAGTTAGCTTTCTTTCCCCAATTAGGGAGGGTATATTACCACGATACTGAAAGTGGTATCACCTATCGTACTCTAACCTCCAAGTATCATAAAATCCTCTATTATTCTAAAGGCGATGTCTTAAAGGTGGTCTTGTTGTGGAACACACGCCGCGACAATAAGGAACTGACAAGACAGCTAAAGTTTATTAATTAATTATTGATTTTGAGGATTGCAAATCCTTATATTAAGTTGCGCCGGATTGCAAATCCGACGCAACGAAACATTCTGAGCCTCTGGTATTTTCGGGACACACTATCCTTTTTTTTTATAAAAGTATTGCCTAAATCTGCATATAATCAATAATAAAACAAGGGGCGGCAGAATGATAGTCTTTGCCGCCCCTACAGGTTATGGAATTAGTTACAAGCAGGTCTCTTTTTAGTTTTCGTATGTATAATAAAAGTAGGGATATTTATTGTCACCTTCCACTATATACATCGTAGTAGGATACATTCCTGACGCGTCATAGTCGTAACTATAAGTCGTCTCATAATGGCGGTAATTCATCCTTGTCATATTATTCTTATTTCCTAAGAAATTACCAAAGAAAACATTTTCGCTTTCCCGGTCAAAGATAAAACCTGTGTAGTCCAGACCACCATACTTATCTCCAAACTTTAACGGAAAAGACAACGATTCAACCACACCGACTGGGAAAGAGAGAGGGCTGGGATGATTGTCGTACTCAAAACTTAAACCAAAATCGTATGAAACAGCCGTAACATTGCCATTTGAATAGGAATAAGTGCGGACCTGCCCGTTACATAATGTTAGCCCATCTTGGTTTTCCAGATAGCGCCAATAGTATTCGCTGATTTTCGACACATTGCCATCGTTGTCATACTCCACGGTCAAGTAGGGCAAATGCTCTTCGTCTATCCCCTGAAGGTAGTATTCATAGTCCTCGTTGTCCAAAGGAATATGAATGATAACCTTGTCTATCCTTCCATTGGAATAATGATATTCGAAATCAGTCTCCTTCTCTACATTAGATGAACTATATGAATAATGAGTGTTGGCAACCCTATCGTCTTTATAGGCAAAGGAGTAACTGATGGTTTCATTTCCAGCTGTATAAACAATTTCAGATATTTTATTATCATTCCAAGTGAAATGGCAGTTAACTGAACGTTGAAGAAGAGCTTCGTTAATCGTAATACTGCTAATCCTGCGTTCAGGCCAAGCTGTTCCACCCTCGGAAGGGTCGGTTCTGGATTCGGATACTTCTTCTTTTTCGCAGCCAACAAAGAGGACTGCTGCCGATGCAAACATTAGCATCAATAATCTGTGTTTTTTCATTGTGTGGTGTATTTGTAAGTTTTGTGCATTATTGCCATATAAAAAGGTACAAGCTTTTCCATCTGCCTTACTGGTTCACCACAACCATCTATTATAATGGACACTTGTACCTATAGAAAGCACAAAAGTCCCAATATAATAGATGAAACTCGAATCAACTTCAAGGTGGTGATTTGCAAGGCAATTGAGTTCTTCTACCGTCAATGCCATACTTGCGGCAATGACAATGCAAAAATACACACTTTTTGCGACGTGACCAAATTTATTTTGTCAATTTAATGAAAATGCGTATTTTTGCAGACGATTTAAATCAAGACAATTAACAGGAAATTAATGGCAATTAACGTTCAAAAGAAGAAATTATGACAAAATATATCGGCGCACACGTGAGCGCATCTGGGGGCGTGGGCAACGCCATTTTGAATGCCGAAGCCATCGGGGCCAACGCCTTCGCACTGTTTACACGCAACCAACGCAGCTGGGTGAGCAAACCGCTGCCGCAACTGGAAATCGACGGCTTCAAGGCTTTGCTGGTGGAACGCGGCTTCCGGCCCGAGATGGTGCTGCCGCACGACAGCTACCTTATAAACCTCGGCTCGCCCGACGAGGAGACACTGCAAAAAAGTCGCGCGGCGTTCTTCGACGAGATGTACAGAGCCCAGCAGCTGGGTCTGACGATGCTTAACTTCCACCCTGGCAGCCATCTGAACCGCATCAGCGAAGAGGAATGCCTTGACCAGATAGCACGCGAAATCAATCTGGCGCTGAGCAAGACCGAAGGCGTCACGGCAGTAATAGAAAACACCGCCGGGCAGGGCACCAACCTGGGCTGGCGCTTCGAGCACATAGCCCGCATCATCGAAGGCGTGGACGACAAGAGCCGCGTGGGCGTCTGCATCGACACCTGCCACACGCTGGCGGCAGGCTACGACCTTACGACCGAAATGGGCTATCAGTTCACGATGGACGAATTTGAACGCATCGTCGGGTTCAAGTATCTCCGTGCTATGCACCTCAACGACAGCAAGAAAGGCACCGGCAGCCACGTGGACCGCCACGAGGTGCTGGGCGAGGGCGCTATGGGTAAGGAGTTCTTCTCGCGCCTGATGCACGACCCACGCTTCGACGATATGCCCATCATTCTCGAGACCCCCGACCCGATGCGCTGGGCCGACGAGATAAAATGGCTCCGTAGCCTATGAAGACCCACCGCATACTTTTGGCAGCCACACTGTTGCTTGCCGCCTGCGGTTCACGACACGAGACATCTAACCTTGACGCCACACTGACGCTGACGGAAGACAGTATACCGCTTGATATATGCGCCGACTGGCGTATGCGCAACATTATGGCCGTATGGGTGGACTCCACCGGCACACTCAGCCTCAACCACGATCACTTCATCGATCCACTGCCGACTCCGCCACCTGGAGAGGAATATGAATACGTTGACGACCGTGTGCCCACCGACCTCGGCCAGCTGCGCGAGCAGGTGAAACGTTTTCTTGCCAACCGCGACGACGACAACGACCTGCCACAGAAGCGCATAGAGGACATCCCCCTGCTGGGCGAGCGCCCCGTCAGTATAGGTCTTGTGGTGCTGCACACCTTGAAAAGTGCCCCCGAGGCAACCGTCGACAGCGTGCGCCACGAGATTGCCGCCGCCATCATCGAGCTGCGCGACTCCCTCTCGCTGCAACTCTTCGACCTCCACTACGGCGATCTCCCCTCCGATAAGGCCACCGCCATACGTGCCGCCATACCGACATCGGTATACTACTCCAACATCAACCGATTCTACAAAATTGCCAGCGATGACTAACAAATCCACCATAATTGAAATATAGAACCATCCAACAGTCAAACAATCACTTCCCTATGGAAAAAACGCTCGCTGTCAACTGTCCCCAAAGACACCCCATCTGGGAGCACATACTCTACAATGTGCCTCTTTTCCTTATGCTGATTAACAACATTTTGATAATATTTGTCACTGTTAAAGTGGCAACACAAGAGAACACCGACCCATCCACATTGGTTATAGTTTTGGCAGCTCTCATTTTAAACATCTATATGTTCTTCTTCGTATTGGATAACAACATTCGCCTGTTCCATTCACAGGAAACAATTAAAATACAAGACGATAACCTCGTCTTAGAATGCACACGAAGCTTTATGCGACGATACAAAAGCATACCCCTATCCTCCATACGCCAAGTGGAACACTACGATGGCAGCAGAGGCAGCGGTCTAACAGTACCCGACACACTACGCATCCGATACGGGCGACACGGCCGATATCGGTTCGCCATCAATATGTCGTACAACGACAGCAGCCGTTTGGCAAAAAAAATAATGAGTCACGTCGACAAACAAAAAACGCAACAAAACAGCACATTACATAGCTTATGAAATACTATATCGTTGACGCCTTTAGCAAAAAGCCTTTTGGAGGCAATACGGCTGGAGTCGTTATGTTGGAAAGCAACAATTTTCCAGACAACACGCTGATGCAGAGCATCGCCGCCGAGCTGCGCTATTCCGAAACCACCTTTGTCCGCAGCGACGGCAACGCGCACTACACCGTTCGCTATTTCACGCCCAAAGGCGAAGTGGAGCTGTGCGGCCACGCCACGGTGGCCACTTTCGCGCTGCTTCACCAACTGGGAGAAGCCACGGGCAAATGCCTGTGCCACACACTGGCTGGCGAACTTGAAGTAGAGGCCGCACAGGAAGTGATGATGCAGATGGCCACGCCGCGCATCGTCGGCACCCTGTCATCGTCTGAGGCCGAGGAAGCATACCGCGCCGTGGGCCTGAATGACTACCGCCCCACCCTGCCGGTACAAATCTCATATTCAGGCCTGTCGGACGTGATGCTGCCGATGCCATCGGTCGAAACGCTCAACGCCCTGCAACCCGATATGGGAGCAATAGCAGCGTTCACACAAAAGCTTGACATAGTGAGCATTCACCCCTTTGCTTTCGGCAACGACGGCCACACGGCCCACGTGCGCGACTTCGCCCCGGCATACGGAGTGCCCGAGGAAAGCGCCACCGGCACAGCCAACGCCGCCCTGACCCACTACTTGGCCAATAATGGCATCATCGGCCCCGGCAGCCACAGTTTCCTGCAGGGCGAAACGATGGGACGCCCGTCCATTGTAAAGACGCGCCTCGAGCCCGACGGCACCATCCGCGTCGGCGGACCTGCCGCCATCGTCGCCGAAGGATGGCTGAAAGTATAGAAATAAAGGTCACTCAAGACACAATAAATGCCACGATGAAACGTTAAGCACTAAAACACAACAGCAATGAAAAGACTAATCACAACCCTGCTACTGACGTTTTTCGTCCTGCCTGCCACTGCGCAAATCACCCACACCGCACAGGGCAACATAGACAAAAACGCCGACGAAATACTGAAGAAAGCATCGAAAAAAATCAATGCCGCCAGTGGCGTAACATTCACGGTGACAATGACAAGCCGCGACGCCAACAAGAAGCAGTCCGCCAAAATGTCGGCCAACGTGTTGTACCAGCAGGGAAAATACCGTGTCACCTTCGACAATAACGTCATCTACTGCGACGGCACCTCGACATCGCACTGGAACAAAGATGCCAACGAACTCGTCGTCAACAAGATGAGCGACAGCGACGACGACCTGATGAACCCAGGTGCATTGCTGGCCAACTACAGCAAAAACTACAAAGCAAAATACATACGCAAAGAGTCGAACGGCGACGCCGTCATAGACCTCACGCCCAAGAAAACCCGCAGCTTCTACAAAATACGGTTCATCATCACCGCAAGCGGCACTGTGCGCCGTATGGAGATGCACAACTACGACTCGACATCGGCCGAATACGAAGTCAGCAAATTTGCCACGGCCAAAGCATCGGCCAGCGACTTTGCCTTTCCCAAAAAGGACAACCCCGGCATCGAGATTATAGATATGAGATAAAACACTGATATGACAATACTTCTACTCGAAACAGCCACCCAAATCTGCTCGGCGGCGCTGACAAGAGACGGCCAAATCATAGCCGAAAAACACAGCGACGAACCCAACGCCCACTCATCCAAACTTGCAGTGTTCATCGATGCCCTGTTCAAAGAGAACGGCATCAGTCCCGACCAGCTCGACGCCGTGTGCGTCTCGTCGGGCCCCGGCTCATACACCGGCCTCCGCATCGGCGTAATCAGCGCCAAAGGCCTATGCTATGCCCTTGACATTCCGCTGCTTGCCATCCCCACACTCCAAAATATGGCCTCGCTCTACTTCGCCCAGCACCCCGACTACGACGGGCTGGTCTGCCCTATGATCGACGCCCGCCGAATGGAGTGCTACACAGCCATCTACAGCCGCAGCGGCATCGAGAAGGAAACCACCGCCGAAGTCATCGAAGCAGGCATCTACGACCGCTGGCTCGACAAACAAAAAGTGACCTTCATCGGCGACGGTGCCGAAAAGACCCGACCGCTGCTGTCGGCACATCCCAACGCGCTATACGACAGCACATTCGCCATTTCAGCCTCGGGGATGGCCCTCGAAGCCGAAGCAAAACTGGAACGCGGCGAAAAGGAAGACACAGCCTATTTCGAGCCATTCTACCTCAAAGACTTCATTGCCAAAAAATCAGTCGTTCACGGCCTAAGAGCGGAAAACTGAGAGCGGAGAACTTCGTACGAAAACCAAAACGAAAACGAAAAAGGATGGTTGACTGATACTTTGAATAGAATTTGCTAACGAAATGCTTCGCTACATTGGTAAACGGTTGGTGTACGGATTCCTCGTCATTCTTGGCGTGGTGACGCTGGTGTTTTTCCTTTTCAACATACTGCCCGGCGACCCCGCCCGAATGATGCTCGGCCAGCGCGCCGACGCCGAAAGCATCGAAATCATCAAGCACGACCTCGGCCTCGACAAGCCAACGGGAATACAATACCTCGGCTACCTCAACGACCTGGCACCCATATCGCTGCACAACAACAGCGACAGCGAAAGCTACTGGTATCTCGACAAGGAAAAATACGCCCCCTGCACCACCCTGCTCCGCCTTGGCAGCACATCGGTGGTGCTCAAGAAGCCCTATCTGCGCCGCTCCTACCAGACCAAACGCAAAGTGACCGACATCATCGCCACCGCCTTTCCGCAGACGGCAGTCCTGGCCCTGACGGCAATGGCTTTCGCCCTGATTGTCGGCATATTGCTCGGCATCCTGTCGGCCCTGCACAAAGGTAGCTGGATCGACCGCCTCACTCTACTGCTGTCGACCATCGGAATGTCGCTCCCCTCCTTCTTCGCAGCCATACTCATAGCCTGGTTCTTCGCCTACGTCCTTGCCGACTGGACGCACCTCAATATGTTCGGCAACCTCTACGAAGTGGACGACTACGGCTGCGGCGAGCACATCGCCTTGCGCAACCTCATCCTGCCGGCCCTGACGCTGGGCATCCGCCCCCTGGCAGTCCTCGTCGAACTGACCAAAAGCTCGATGCTCGAAGCCCTGTCGCAGGACTACATCCGCACCGCCCGCGCCAAGGGAATGAGCCGCAGACGCCTGATATTCAAGCACGCACTGCGCAACGCGATGAACCCCATCGTCACCTCGGCCTCGGGCTGGCTGGCCGGCCTGCTGGCAGGTGCCGTATTTGTAGAATACGTCTTCGACTGGAAAGGGATGGGCGTCGTCATCGTTGACGGACTCGAGAAGTACGACTTCCCCGTCGTGATGGGAGCCATCCTCTTCATTTGTATACTTTTAGTGCTGATAAACATCCTTGTCGACATACTCTACGGCATCCTCGACCCCAGGGTGCGGCTCAAGTGACCGGCAAACCGCCGAATAAGTGCTGCAAGAAAAGCTTATCGCACCGTCAATGCGTTCTGAACAAACAAAAAGGAAATACCCAAAACAAAAATCCCCTTCGGTTTCCGAAGGGGATATATTTTTTTGTTTTAAAGGCTTTTAATCAAGCTGCTTACGTCCAGTGACGCACTTTGCTTACAGCCCGAGTTTCTTCATCATTCCAGGCTTGATTTCGGTCTGGAAAATCTGCTGATACTCGTCGAAAGTGTAGCGCTGGTTGTCGCCCGAGCAGACAAACCAGAGCTGCATAGCAAAGTCATATGCGCCCTGATAGCCCTGCAGGACCTGCGTCAGGCCCCTTTCGCGGTTGAAGATGGCGAACGACGGGAAACCGATTTTCTGACCAAGTATGGCGCGCGAAAACGGGTGAAGCTGAGCCTTTTGGCCCGGAGTTTGCGTGTTGCTGTACTTTACGCCGTTCCAGGTGAACGTCGACGTGCCTTCAGCGTCGAACTTGACGGGAATATAATATTTGTTGAGGATTGCCGCCACAACAGGATCGCTGAACGTGTCGCGGTCCATCTTCTTGCACCATCCGCACCACGAGGTGGAAAAATCGATGAAAAACAGTTTCTTGTTGTTCTTAACCTCGACCTGCGAAGCCTGTTCGATGGTTTTCCACTGCACCTGAGCCTGGGTCGGAAGCGCAAAAAGCACTCCAAAAACAAGTAATGATAAGAGTTTCTTCATTTTCTTCTATTGATAATTTTAAATTTGGATAACTGAAAAAAATGCAAAATATTTTATAGGAAATTATTAAATAAACTTAAAAGCAAAAGCTTTCTGCGCCGACGGCCGACAAACAAGGCATCGGGTAAAAGCCCTTCGAATCGCGCTTCGGAAGGGGTCTGCCGTGGACAAAGTTTTCACCAAAGGAAGACCAAAAACCAGTCAAACCCCACTGGCGTGAATTTTGGTAAAAACAAGGTAGGAATTTGAGTGAACTTTGATAGGTAATTGGTGTTGAGTTTCAATAGGTTACAAAAGGGCATTTTTAGGGCAAAATCCAGGACATTGCAACTTTTTGCACATAAGTTGCAACGTCCGTATTCACAGGATGTTACAAGGGAAATTCGCTAAATTTCGGCCATTTTGGCATTTTGGGGCCAAACGGCGTTTTCGGGCACTTTTGGGGCACAAAAAAAGCGGCCCGTTGGCCGCCGAGTTTTCTGTACGATGGTGCCGGATGTTTCGGAAAAAATGTCTGGAATTTACGGATTGCGGTGCCGGATGTCACCATTCGATTTTCCAGTCGGATTCCATTTCCTGCTTTGTGGCGTCGAATTCCTCCTCGCGGTCCATACGGTCGCGGACGCGGAACAGCTTGCCGAGCCAGTCGTCCTTTTTCGACTTGACCTTGCCGGGATTAGCCTTGTCTTCCTCGATGATTTTGCTGATTTCGGTGACGAAATGCTCCACATAACGCTCCGAGACGTTCTCGTCCTTGTGGACGCTGGCGCCGGTATAGTAGTGGCGGATGATGGAATCGTAGGCAATGCCGAGCGAGACCATACGGATGGTGCCCTCCTGGCTGAGGCCCACGCCGTGGCCGTAGCCGTGGCCGTTGAGCACAACGTCGCCGCTATTGGCGTCGGTAGTGACCGAGAAGAAGGTGGATTTCAGCTTGAAATCGGTACGCACACGCGTCAGCGGCACGCCCAGAATCTTGGCCTTGCGGTGCGGCTGTTCGAAGGTGAGCAGCGTGTTGCGCACCTCGGCATCCTGAATGTTGAGCTTGTGGGTCTTGGCAAAATAGTTGAGCCACTTGTCTTTAGGTATGACTTTAGTCCAGTTGGACTGCCGCATTCGGAACGAGAAGGTGTCCTGAACCGAGCGCAGATAGGGCAGAGCCGAGCGCCACACGTCCTCCGAATTGGCCGTCTCGCCGCCCGAGTTGGAGTGGAACGGCGTGTCGATCAGCTTGCCGTCGGCGTCGACGATGGTTTCGCCCGACGACTGCATCGTGCCGAGCATAATGTCGGGACGAATGCAGCGATTCTGGTAGGCCTGGCAGTGGACATAGTCGCAGAAATTGAAGCCGTCGGCACGGTGCTTGCCCATATTGCGCAGCGCCCAGGTGCGCGAGATGGTGGCCTGGATGCGGAATATGTCGCTCTGCTGGCCGTAGATTTCGGACTGCACGACACCGGCCAGATAGGTCTCGAAGTCCACATCGTTAATAATGCGCAGGTTGCGTGCATCGAACGCCGACACGACAAGGTTGCCCTCGTAGGTGCGCTGCTTCACGCCCTTGGGATTGAGGCACATAATGCAGGCCGTGTCGGTGGCGCGCAGGACGACCTGCTTATAAGTGCCGTATTCATAGCTGTTTACCGATACTTTTACGCCTGCCGTCGACGGTATCAGTTCGACCGTCATACCCTCGCCGAGCGAAGCCTCGAGCAGAAGCGAATCGCCGGAATAGAGGTCGTAGAGGCCGAGGTCGAACGAGACATAGAGGGCCTCGATATTGTTGTTCGAGAAGAGTCGCACCTTGACACGCTCGGCACTGGCGCTCAAGACGATAGCTAAAAATAGGAACAAAAATGCAAGTCGCTTCATTGCTAGTTCAGTTTTGGATTATGATGTCGGCAGTCCGCTCGGAGGCGCCAGGCCCTTCGAGGATGCCAATCAGGCGGTCGTAGCCTTCGAAGATGCGGCTTCGGTTGGACTCGTCGACGGTGATTTTGCGGAACTCGCCGTCGAGAACTCCGTCGTTGAAGTCGCTTTGTATCAGTTCGGTGACGATGGGGCTGTCGGCGATAAGGTTGACGAGGGATATGTACTTGATGCTCTTGCCGATAAGTATGCGCGCGATGAATGCCGAAAGGCGGTTGCACTGGTAGCAGACCACCTGCGGCACACAGAACAGGGCCGTTTCGAGGGTGGCGGTGCCCGAGCAGACAACGGCAGCAAAGGCAGAGGAAAGAATCTGATAGGTGCAGTCGAATCGCAGCTCGACGTTCGTCACATCCTTTGGCAGGCAGCTTTCATAGAACTCCCTACCGATCAGCGTCATAGCGGCAACGACAAAATGACAGTCGGGATGACGCTGCGCAAGGCGCGCCATAGCTGGCAGCATACGCCGTAGTTCCTGCTTGCGACTGCCTGGCAGCAAGGCGATTAAGGGCTTCTGACGTTCTGCGGCTGTCTGGCCTTCGGCGTTGTCCTGCCGGGCGGCTATATCATTGTGCTTCAGGCGATAGCGTTCCACTTCGTCGAGCAGCGGATGGCCCACGTAGACGGCCTGCGGAAAATTGTTGCGTGCATAGAAGGCCCGCTCGGAAGGCAGGATGTAGCACAGCTTGTCGAGGTCGCGGCGCATCGGGCGAATGCGGCCTTTCTTCCACGCCCAAATCTGCGGCGAGATATAGTAGACATTGCGGAATCCCTTGCTGTGCGTGAACTTGGCAATCTTGAGGTTGAAGCCCGGATAGTCTATAAAGACAACCGTATCGGGGTTGAAATCAAGGATGTCCTGCTTGCAGAACTTCAGGTTTCCCGATATTTCGCGCAGGTGCGACACCACCTCGACAATGCCCATAAAGGCCAGGTCGCGGATGTGGCGCACCTGGACCGCCGAGGGCGACGCGGCAGCGGCCTCGGCCATACGGTCGCCACCCCAGAAGCGGATCTGCGCATCGGGCTGACGCTGCAGCAGGGCACGCATCAGATTGGCACCGTGAAGGTCGCCCGAAGCTTCGCCGGATATGATGTAATACTTCACAACTCAATAGCTTTGGTTCTGAACAACAGGAACATAAATGCAACAAAAGTAACAAAAAGGACGATGATTATCGTCTTGGTGGCCACAGGCAGGTCGCGACGCTTGGCGCAATGGCGCAGCAGCAGGAGCGGTGCGACAAAGCAGATGCCAAACCAGCGCAAGTGGCTTGCAACAGGCTGAGCGGCAACGACAAGCCCGATCCACAGCAAGGCTGCCGTTAAGGCTTCGGAGCCAAGCGAGAGGAGCAGTCCCGTCGTGATGCCGTCGCGTTTGAAAAGATTAGGCATAGAGCTGTTTGATTCGTTCAAGATTCTGATAGTCCGTAAAATCCGTCGTTGTCGGTACGACGGAAACATATCCGTTTTCGAGAGCCCACTGGTCGGTGTCGGCCTGGCGGTCGTCGCATTCGAAACGTCCGGCAAGCCAATAGTAAGGCCTGCCGTGCGGGTCGATGCGCCGCTCATAGCTTTCGAGCCAGCGTGCGCGCGACTGGCGGCAAATGCGGACACCCTTGTAGGCCCCCTGTGACGGGACGGGGAAATTGACGTTAAGTGCCACCTGCTCAGGCAGTCCCTTTTTGAGCACCTTCCTCACGATGCTTTCGACAAATGGCTCGGCAAGGCTGAAATCGGCATCGGGGCGGAAATCGAGCAGTGAGAAGCCGATGGCGTCGAGACCGCTGACCGAAGCCTCGATAACAGCACCCATCGTGCCGGAATAGAGCACATTGATGGACGAGTTGCTGCCGTGGTTGATGCCCGACAGGACAAGGTCGGGACGGCGCGGACAGAAATGCTCGGAGCTGACCTTGATGCAGTCGACAGGGGTTCCGTCGCAGACAAACACCTGGCACCCTTCCTCTTGCGAGACGGGGTTGACGCGAATGGGGCGCGACGAGGTGAACGAATGGGCCAGACCCGACGAGTTGCGCTCGGGAGCCATCACTATCACATCGCCGATGCGCCGGGCCACGGAGATTAGGGTCTGTATGCCTTTGGCCTGCAGGCCGTCGTCGTTGGTTATGAGGAAAAGAGGGTTCATCGTGCCAGATAGCTGTGGTCGCGGCCCAGGAAGAAAGAGGCCGGCTGGAGGATGTTGTCGAAAATATAGTATTGTATCAGCACGGTGTCCTTGTTGTCGAGGATGGCGTAGAGGCGGTTGAGGTCGAAGACCTGGTACATCGACGTGTCGGGCATTGCGCGCAGGTCGTCGGGGTTGGAGTATTTGATGTAGGTCTTGAGGCTGTGTGTGTTGCCGTCGATGTCGGTTATGTTGAGTATGGTGCGCGGAGCGGCGGAGAAAGTGGTGTCGAGTTCGACCTTCGGCACGGCTCGGGCATATTCGTCGAAGTTGAGGTTGACAAACGACGACAGCAGCTGCGCCACGCGTGCGGTGTCGAAACCGTCGGCCTGGTGCGGCGGATTGAGCAGATTGAAGACGAAGCCATCCCCTACCCTGTCGACGCTGAACGACTCGTCGGGCGTTGCGGGAATCTGCAACTCGACCTTGGCGATGCGCTGCACCGGCAGGCTGACGATGGAATGGCTGCGCCAAGCGTAGTGGTCGACCACAAAGCGCGGCGACAGGCATCCGCGGAAGCCCGGAATGTTGACTATATAAGTGTTCTTGTCGCCTTCGCGGTACATATACGTAGCCATCATATCCTGCGTGTCGTGGCCGACATAGACCACCCTGCGGTTTTGGAAGGGGAAAAGCCTGAATTTGTCGTTGAACCAGCTGATTCTGTAGTCCTTGAAATAGACTTCGACCTTGATGCTCTTGGCAGCCATCTGGCGAATGACATTCTTTTCGGCAGCCTTGTTGACCTGACTGCGGATGCGCATATCCGAAAGCGTCTGCAGCAGCAGGTCGACCGAGTGCTGGTTGGCAGGGAACTGGCCGTCGACAAGCCACAGCGAATCGTTGACATAGTCGAGCGTCACCTGATGGTTTTCCTTGTCGGCCATATAGATTTTATCAACACCGCCGGGACGGGCAGCAGCCTCGATCTGGAAGTCCTGGCTGAAGGTGCGGCTGCGGCCGCGCGACAGGACTATAATTAAGGTAACGATGCCGAGCAGGATGACGGCAAGAGTGATTATTAGTGTTTTACGCGATTTCATCAATTATTGTTTGAAGGTTGTTTTTTTAAATTTGAAATAACGGACTGCAAGTACGACGGCAGCAAGGAGAAGCACCAGAAGGACAGGGTATGCCACGTTGGCAAACTGGTAGTAAGCCCGACTGTCTTTGACCTTGGCCACATCGAGGCGGCGGATGGCGATGGAGCGCGGACGGGCGTCGATCATTGCCTCGTCGCCGGCAAGGTAGTTGATGGCATTAAGAATGAAGGTCTTGTTGGCAAATTCGACGTTCGTGTAACGGTCGTAACCCAGCGGATAGGGATAGCGGCCCTGCTCGTTGATGCCGGTGCCGTTGCGGATGATGTCGCCGTCAGAAACGACAATCATCTGCGTCGGTTTCTCGCACTGCGACTTGTACCCTATCTCGGCCAGCTCGGAAAACGACGATGCCAGCCGATTGCGGAAGAGCGACTGGAAGCGACCTTCGAGCAGCACAGCCACAGGCAGGTTGCTGCGATTGAAGAGCTGGTTGTCGACCTGAATCATAGCATCGCTGAGCTGGATGTTGACAGGGGCATTCTTTATATGGACGTGATCGGACGTGGTGAGGAGAACCGTCTTGTCGATATCATTGTTAATCAAGTCAATGCTGCTTACAAAATCAGTCTTCAGCACGTCAAGGTTACGCACAATGGGATGTTTCGAATTGGGTACAAGCGTCGGGAAATAGTACCACGGCACAAGCTGCATACGGTTGTCGGCCCCCATCATCGGTATTCCGCGACAGCGATAATCCATAACGAGATCGGGATTGACGCGGACACCATAGTTGAAAAACATCTCTTCAAGGTTGGTGGGCAGGCGCGTGGCAAAGGTCTGCGGCTTGTCCTGAAGGCTGTCCATATCGGCATCGACGGCATCGACAAGCCAAAGGATTTTGCCGCCATACATAACAAACTGGTCGATGACGTAGAGGTCGCGGTCGGTAAAAGTGGTAAGCGGCTTGGGGACAACCAGGACATCAAACTTGTTGTTGACGGTAATACTCGAATCCTGCATATTCTGCACCCTTCCAGTCAGGGCACTGATATTGCGGTCGAGCGGCACATTCTCCACCGTATAGTCCTCGACGAGCGACATTTGGATGTCGTAGAGGTCGATGTTGGCCAGCTCGCCGTGGCCGAGCAGGAAGCCGACACGAGGCTTGACAGGTCGCGACAGGCGGTGCAGAGCCGTCACGAAATTGTATTCCAAATTCTCGACCGACGCATTGACAACTTCGTCGGTCGACTTGCCGCTGATTCCGGCCGACTGGAGCTGAATGGCCGTTTCGCGGCCTTTGTAGCTCACCTCCATAGCCGGATAGACCACTTGCTGCTTCTGCACGCCATCGCTCTCAGAGGTGACAGGGATCGGCGTCAGGCCTTTCTTGACAAGCGTCTGGTAGAAAAGCATCTTCTCCTCGTCGGTCTTGAATGTGTTGGGATCCACAAACTCGTACTCGATGTTGCGGCTGTAGGCGCGGAACTGGTCGAGCATATTCTTAATGTCGTTGCGGAAACGGCGATACTCGGCAGGCAAATCCTCCCCGTCGAGGTAGACCCTGAACAGTGCCTCATCGTCAATACTCTTCAGCATATCTTTCGTACTGTCCGACAGGGTATAGCGTTTTTCGGAAGTGAGGTCGAAGCGAGTGAAGATGTAGTGGCTGATAACATTGGCAAAGACTATCACCGCTGCCACCGCTACGATTCCTAATATGTTTTGACGACGTATATTATTGGATTGCATCTTTTTGACTATAAGTTTAAACGTTTGTTCACCGTTTCCATTTGCGCGACTGCAGAACCATCCGGGTCAGCATCAGGAAAAGTGCAATGACGGAAAGAAAATAGACAACATCGCGCGTATCCACTACACCGCGCGAAATGGATTCATAGTGTGCCTGCAGGCCAAGCGAGCGGAGCAGCAGCGCGAAACCGCCGTGTGTGAGTTGGTAGAGCGACTCGAAGCCAAGGTAGCAAAACGCACACAGCAACGCTGCCGTGATGAAAGCGACAATCTGGTTGCTGGTCAGCGACGATGCAAACAGGCCAACCGACACAAACGCGGCACCGAGGAAAATCAATCCGATGTAGGAGCCGATGACACTTCCCGTGTCGATGTTGCCAACAGGGTCGCCAAGACGATAGACGGCCCAATAATAGACCAGTGTGGGCAGCAGAGAGACAACCACCAGCGTCAATCCAGCAAGGAACTTGGCGCAGACGATGGTGAACTCCGACAGCGGCTTGGTCAGAAGCAGTTCCAGCGTCCCGTTCTTCTTCTCCTCAGCCAGCATACGCATCGTTATGGCAGGAATAAGGAACAAGTAAAGGAAAGGCCCTATCAGGAACAGTCCGTCGAGGCCGGCATATTTATAGTCGAGAATATTAAAGCTGCTGCGGAACACCCACAGCATCAGTCCAGTCAGAACCAAGAAAACAATTATGGTCAGATAGCCGATCAGCGACGAGAAAAATAATGACAGTTCTTTTTTATATAATGCGAACATATTCGTGGTTTGTAATTCCTGTAATTTGGTTTTCAATCAAATGACATCAACAAACAAGGCTTTTGTCATTCGAATTTCACCCTCTTGGAAGCATTGGAGCGCCCCTGATACTCGCCGAACGAAAGATCAAGCACTGTTTCGAAAAGCAGCTGCGTGGCCTTGACAATATAGCGGCGGTCGATATTCTCGACAATGTCGCTCGGCACGTGGTTGTGGCGCTTGCCCTTGTAGTTGGTTATAGTGATTGACGGTATACCGACGTAGTCGAAAGCCACAGCGTCGCCCTTGGGCAGCGTCTTGATGCCTATGGCCACATCGCCCGAACAATATGTCGTGTCGACACGCTTGGCCACGCTCCACAGCTGCGGATAGCGCTTGTTGCCCATCACGGCAATGCTGTCGCCGCAACCCACAGAAGCCACATTGACAAAAGCCTCGATACGCTTGAGGGGAGTAAAATTGGACACAAAAATCTGCGAACCAAGGTGCTGCTGCTCGCCAGCGGCAAAAAGGACGAAGACGATGCTGCGCGACGGCTGGTCCTCCGAATACTGCAACATTCGCGCCGTTTCCAGCAGCGCGGCGACGCCCGACGCATTGTCGTCGGCACCGGGGAACAGACAGGTGGTGCCCTGCATACCGACGTGGTCCAGGCTGGCCCCGACGACAACATATTCGTTGGCCATCTTGGGGTCGCTGCCAGGATAGATGCCGACAACATTGGTCGTCAACGCAGCCGGATGATACTTGGCATTGACATCGATTTCGAACTTCTTCCTGATATGGAACGATTGCGGCTGATGAGTGTCATCTATCTTGCGCACAGCCTCTTCCAGGGTCATAGTCTCGTTCTGCAGCAAGCGGTCGCCACAGTCGCGCGTGGGCTGGATGACGGGGAACGTGGCCAGGTGAGGCAACGCTCCGTTATAGACCGTGCCCTGCACTTCGTAGGGCGAGCAGGTCGGCGACATATTGATGACCACAAGTCCACAGGCACCGTGGGCCTTTGCCACGCGGGCCTTGTCGCGAATCTGCACATACTTGTCGGTGACGGCGCTGGGCAGGAACGACGGCACTCCGCTGAGAACCATCACTATCTTGCCCTTGGCATCGACGTTGGCATACTCGTTGAAGGCACCGTTGTCGATGCCATAGCCACAGAAAACGACAGGGGCATCGGCATATCCGCGCCCGGTCATACCTGCGCAGCAGAAATCGCGGCCCAGCACATAGACCTGGCGCGTGTCGTTGGCATTGACATAGCTGTTGAAAGTGCAGTTCTCAATCTTGTTGCACTCCGTCTCAAAATACTGTGCCCAATCGCCATTGTAGGGCTTCACGCCATAGCGTTCCAGCGCCTCGGTGACATAGTCGGCGGCCATCAGGAACTCGTCGGTGCCCGAAAGGCGGCCTTCGTACTTCGACGACGACAGCTCGCGGATATGGCTCAGCAGCGTGTCAAGCGAAGCCTCCTGGGCTGTAGCATGGCCACCGAAAATTGCTGCCAGACAGATGATTGCTGCCGTAAGCCTGCTTGTTTTCATATTCTTTCCTTTCATTGGTTTATAAACGATAGGTGTTTGTGTTCTGTTGTTTTGCCACTTCACTTGGCAAGCTGCTCCAGCTGGGCTTTGATGGCCGCGATTTTCGTCTCGGCATCGGCCTTCTTCTGGCGTTCGACGGCCACCACCTTCTCGGGCGCGCCGTTGACAAACTTCTCGTTGCCAAGCTTTTTCATCACGCTGGCCAAGAAGCCTTCGGCATATTTCAGCTCCTCTTCAAGCTTCTTGCGCTCGGCCTCGACGTCGATATTCTGCGACATCGGGACAAAGCACTCCGTCGTGCCCACCATAAAGCTCACAGCGCCGTCCACCTTGGCGTCCACATACTCTATCTTGCCCACGTTGCCAAGCTTCTTGACGATACCGTCAAAACGGGGATTGAAGCCCTCCTTGTCGCCCTTGACGACATAGAGGTCCAGCACCTCCTTGGGCGACAGGCCCTTGCTGTTGCGCAGGTTGCGCACGCCGGCAATCACATCGCGCATACGGTCGCAGTCGTCGAGCATACGCTGGTCGAAGAACACACTGACGGGCATATGCTGCATCATTATGCTGCTTTGCGCCACGAGGTCCTCCTTCACCTTGCTGCTGGTGTCCTGCAGCAGGTGCCAAATCTCCTCGGTGATGAACGGCATAAAGGGATGCAGCATACACATCAGCCGTTCGAAAATACGTATCGTTGCGTCGTAGGTCTCGCGGTCGATGGGCGTGCCGTATGCGGGCTTCACCATCTCGAGGTACCACGAGCAGAAATCGTCCCAAACCAGCTTGTAGGTGCTCATCAGCGCCTCGCTCAGACGGTACTGGTCGAAGTCCTTCTCGATTTCCTCAAGCACACAGGCCATCCTTTGCTCCATCCACTCCACGCTGACGGCGTTTTCGGCAGACTGCTGCAGCTCGTCGCTCACAGCCCAGCCTTTCACCAGACGCAGGGCGTTCCAGATCTTGTTGGCAAAATTGCGGCCCTGCTCGCAGATGCTCTCGTCGAAGGGCAGGTCGTTGCCGGCCGGGGCCGTCAGCAGCATACCCATACGCACGCCGTCGGCGCCGTATTTCTCTATCAGTTCGATGGGGTCAGGGCTGTTGCCCAGGCTCTTGCTCATCTTGCGGCCCAGCTTGTCGCGCACGATGCCGGTGAAATAGACATTCCTGAACGGCACCTCGTCGCGGTATTCCTCGCCGGCCATAATCATACGCGCCACCCAGAAGAAGATGATGTCCGGGGCCGTGATCAGGTCGTCGGTGGGATAGTAATACTTAATCTCCTCATTGTCAGGATTACGGATACCGTCAAAGAGGCTGATGGGCCACAGCCAGCTGCTGAACCACGTGTCCAGCACATCCTCGTCCTGACGCAGCTCGCCGCTGTAGCCGTACTTCTCGGCGGCAATCTTGCGCGCCTCTTCCACATTCAGGGCAACGACGATTTCGGTTCTCATATCGCCGTTCTCCGTTTTTCGTTCAAAATAGTATGCCGGAATGCGGTGGCCCCACCACAGCTGGCGGCTGATGCACCAGTCCTTGATGTTCTCCAGCCAATGGCGATAGCTGTTCTTGAACTTCTCAGGGTGGAACTGTATTTTGCCGTCCTCGACCACTTCGAGGGCTTTCTTGGCTATCTCGCTCATTTTCACGAACCATTGCGTGCTCAGCTTCGGCTCAATCACGGCGTCGGTGCGCTCCGAGTGGCCCACCTTGTTCACGTAGTCCTCAGTCTTCTCGACCAAGCCGGCCTCTTCAAGGTCCTTCATAATGGCCTTGCGGCAGGCAAAGCGGTCCATACCGGCGTACTTGCCGCCGTTGTCGTTCAGCGTACCGTTGTCGTTGAAGATGCTGATGGAATCCAGGCTGTGCTTCAAGCCCAGGTTATAGTCGTTGATGTCGTGCGCCGGCGTGATTTTCAGCGCGCCCGTACCAAACTCGCGGTCCACATACTCGTCCATAATGATAGGCACCACGCGGCCCACGCCGGGCACAACCACGCGTTTGCCTTTCAGCCACTGGTAGCGCTCGTCCTCGGGGTGCACACACACCGCCGTGTCGCCCATAATGGTCTCGGGACGCGTCGTGGCGACGACGATATACTTGTCCTCGCCCTCGACGAAATATTTGAGGTAGAACAGTTTGCCGTGGCTCTCCTTATAAATCACCTCCTCGTCGCTGACGGCCGTCAGGGCCTGCGGGTCCCAGTTCACCATTCGCGCACCGCGGTAGATCAACCCCTTGTTGTAGAGGTCAACAAAAACGCGGATGACGCTCTCGTAGCGCACCTCGTCCATCGTGAACGCCGTGCGGTCCCAGTCGCAGCTGGCGCCCAGCTTGCGAAGCTGCTTCAGAATGATGCCACCGTATTTCTCCTTCCATTCCCAAGCGTATTTCAGAAACTCGTCGCGGCTCAGGCTGCGCTTGTCGATGCCCTTTTCGGCGAGCATCTTCACCACCTTGGCCTCGGTCGAGATGCTGGCGTGGTCCGTTCCCGGCACCCAGCAGGCATTCTTGCCCATCATTCGCGCGCGGCGCACCAGCACATCCTGAATCGTGTTGTTCAGCATATGGCCCATATGCAGCACACCCGTCACGTTGGGCGGCGGAATCACCACCGTATAGGCCTTCCTATGGTCGGGCTCGGAATGAAACAGTTTCTTCTCCAACCAGAATTCATACCACTTTTCCTCTACAGCACGAGGATCATATTTCGAAGCAATTTCCATTTATATATATTATTATATTTTGATTACAATAAATTATCTAACAATTCAATACACCACACGAACCCGCAAAAGGCCCCAATGGTTCAAACTGCAAAGATAAGATTTTTTTTTTGAAATAGTTCAATTATTTACGACAAACACCGCTCTTTGTATGTGCCATCATCATTTTGACAGCGCAAGTATTCTATGCCACAGAATAAAAATATTGAATTTTATTCTATCATACAGAATACTTTTTGTATATTTGCAAATTGAAAAACCAATCGAAATGATAAATAAAGAACTAATAAAAAGCATAATATCAGAAGGATACGACTACATCCCTTACATTGATATTGTTCCGAGAAATATAGCACTTGAGCCTGTAGGAAACTACGTTTTTGTCGGAGTCAGACAAGCCGGAAAATCTTATACATTGTATCAGCAAATGCAACGCAAACTTGGCGAGGGTGTTCCTGTCGAGAATATGGTGTATATCAACTTCGACGACGAGCGTCTGCGCGGTATGTCTGCAGATCAACTCGACCTGATATTACAGGCCAATTACAGCGTCAGGGAGTCGAAACCCGTTTTTTTCTTTGACGAAATTCAGAATGTTGAAGGATGGGAGAATTTCGCTCGCAGACTTGCCAATCAGAAATATCAAGTGTATATCACAGGCAGCAACGCAAAAATGCTGAGCCGCGACATACAGTCCGTACTTGGCGGCAGGTACATCGACATCCCGGTTTATCCCTACAGCTTCGCCGAATTTCTATCTGCAAGCGGAATAGAACTCGGCTCCAGGTGGATGTACGGGCAAAAACGCGGAGAGATCGAGCGTGCTTTCAATGACTATTTCCTATGGGGTGGATTCCCCGAACTGACACGCTTCAAGGAAAAGCGCATCTGGCTGAACGGCCTGTACAACCGTATATTCTTTAACGACCTTATTGTCCGGAACAAAGTGAAGAACGAGGAGGCTTTGAGGCTTGCACTGAGGAAACTGGCTGAAAGCCTGCGCCAACCCGTATCGTACACAAGACTCTGCAATATGATAAAAGCGGTCGGGACTTCTTGCGGCACCGCTACTGTTATCGAATACGTCAACCATTTTATGGATGCCTGTCTCATTTTCCCACTACACAATTACGCATCAAGGTTTGTGGAACGTGAAACCACCAAGAAGTTCTATTTTGTCGATAATGGCCTGCTCAATCTCTTCTTGCTTGAAAACCAATCTGCACTTCTCGAAAACATTTGCGCCATCGAGATGAAAAAACGCTATGGCGAAAGGCTGTACTATTATATGCACAACATCGAGGTCGACTTTTATGTACCCGATGATGGTCTGGCAATCCAGGCCTCCTTCCGGCTTTCGGACCAGTCCACGATAAAGCGTGAAGTTGACGCACTCGCAAAACTCCACAAAACACATCCATTGAAGAAAGCCATAATCGTTACAAGAGATGAGGAATCCTCAATCAATGAAGGCGGTTTGGCTATAGACATTGTCCCTGTGTGGAAATGGCTGCTAATGCCAACGAACCATTAACTCTACATCACCACCACCTTGCGGATCGCGTGGTTACCCGCCTTTGCCTGAGCCCCGGCAGGAGATACAGCCCTTTGGCTTGGGGAAGCGGGCTTGCTGTGTTTTCCCGATTTCCCCACAAAAATAACTTAAAACGCATTATATGCTAAAACACAAACAGTTGCGAGGTTTTTCAAAAAAAGTTGGAAAGTACCCGGAAATGCCATTTTTCCGACCCTTGCAAACCGCTGATTCCCAGCACCAACTTCTTATCAAATTCTACCCAAATTCTTACCATATTCTTACCAGATTTTACCTCAGTAGAATTTGATACGACTTTGGCAAAAACAAAGTAAAAGTTTATCCGCATTCTTCTGCGGAGCATCTGCGGGACTGATGTCCAAAGGATGCTCTCGCACTGAAGAATGCGGATAAACTATAATGTCTGATTTTCAGGTATCGAGGATAACGATGGCCGAAAGTGCCTACTTGTATTCCACCTCGTAGTGGCCGCCTTGTCCGGCGCACATATTGCAACGGCCGTTGCCGCCGCAGGTGATGCACTGTGCGTGTGGCTGGCTGTTTGTCAAGAATCTCCAGCCCTGCCCGTAGCACGTCTGGCATTGTCCGCTGCCGCCGCAACCATAGCACGATTTCCAAACCTGCATCGGGACGGGGTCGCGTTCTATCCTTATGGTCTGCTGCTGTTGGGTCTGTTGCGGCTGCTGTTGCGGCTGTGGCTGTGGCTGCTGGTGTGTATAGCCACCGCTGCTTGGCCTATAGTTCGGGTTAAAATTGTATGGCCCGTTGTAGTTGGGGTTGCTCCGCTTCTTCTGGTTAAATTCGCTTGCATAATTTTTACTATAGTATCCATCCGCAACATATTTCAGGTCCTTGGAGTAGGTCACTTTGTTTCCCGACGCATCTACGCAGTTCCAATACCCTTCGCTGTAATAAATATCAACATATTCCAAATTTTTGGGTATCACCACCTTGCCGTCAAGGTCGTAGGCTGCTTCTATTTCTTTTCCAGTACGTTTCTCGTTGGCTACGCAATTAATATATTTTAGATCAGTTTCACCTCTGATGAAATAATAAGAAAAGTCCATATCATTTGGTATCAAGCATTCCCCTTTCTTGTTATAAATCGACGAAACCACAAAAGAAGCGGAGCGACTCATTAACGTAAAAAGACCACAGCTTTCGTGACTAATAGAAAAACAGCCAAGCAGTTCCGTTAACATCAAGGGGAAAACACATTTGCCGTTGGTGTCATAGCCGCTGACTATGTATCCGCCAAATTTACCTTTCTTTTTACTTTGCACCGAAAAGACTCCGCCACCACAATAATACACACCCTTGGCTCCTCCTTTCTTCGGTCTGTAGCCGTTGGGCGTAATGCGCTTGCCGTTGATGTCGAAAGCGGCATCCAACGTGTCGGTACCCATAACATAAGTATACATCACCCATTGATATACTTTGTCGTCATATTTTATCGACGGGTCCGACGTCATTAGTTCTTTGCCTATCAGGCGCTGGGCGTCCGCACAGTTGGGCACAATCAGTGCCAGCAGCAGCGGGAACAAAAGAATAATTTTTTTCATTCTGTATTCGATGTTTTTCGTTTTTGCCCATTCCCGAAAGGCTGTAGATTGTTATCATTCCATAAAAACAAATAGAAAGAAGCGCGGGAATCAACTTTGCCTATCCCGCATCTGAGGCCTCGCATTGCCCATCCACCGAAGATAAGCAACGTCAAACGCCCACGCTTTAAGCGAACAACATATAAATTGTAAGCAAATGTGGACGTTGACTTTGCCTTACCGTGCGGTGGATTGTGAAGTTGCGAGTTTCAGATGCCGCAGATAAAACGCCGTTCAACGTCTTGTCTATTATGTCCTGCCATCCCCCTAAACCAAACAAAGCCAACCGCTAACGGCAAAAGAGCCATCGTTCAGCCTTCGGGAAATGACACTGCAAAAATACAAACAATTTCCGATATGGCAAAAAAAATATGCATCCACAAACGGACGCATAGCTATCTTTCTAAAACGCAGACGTGTTTCTGCGTATGTTAACCGAAAGCTTTCAATTGATTTTCACTTGAGGTATACCCAGCTGTTTGCAAATGCTTTTCACTGTATTTTTACCCGCATACAGTTTGCGTGTTTCCTCTTTTTTATAGTCAATAACCATCTTTATGGCATCGGCCATATTCTCTTTCAGTTCTTCAAGAGTCTCACCCTGCGAAATTGCTTCAGGCACTTGCTCGCATTGGCCTGTGTACCAGCCATTGGGATTCTTGTATATGATTATTGTATAGTCCATAGTTTCATCAAATCAATGCCTTTATTTCGGGTAAATTGAAAAGTGATGTGAAGGGATACTAAAGGATGTCATTAAAGC
>R20__coassemble_555_pt1 | contig 26647 bp, 21 predicted proteins | sample R20__metabat2_low_PE_005 | metagenome-assembled genome bin R20 | reverse complement strand
ACTCTCTCGACCACTTTTCTCTACCCTACCGTGTCTAATGACCGATTTGGGTTAATTGGAAATCAATACAATACAAAGCATTTTGCCCAATTTTCGCATCTTTGCGCCGATGCGCAGCTTTTCGGTCGCAAGTCATATTTCGCAGGCGAGGCGCCTGCGTACCGTCGCCCGGTCGGTTTGTTGCTGCGCAGGCACCTCGACCGCGGTTTTCTCTGCGGCCCGTTTGCTGAAGCCGCGCAGGGTTGCCCTGCGGAACCGAGGCGGCAGATCCATCGGGGAAAGCCCGTGCCGACAAGCGCCGACAGCGGCACAATGTGAGCGAAGGAAAAATAATTGCTGTGATATTGCTGAAAATTAGTATTTTTGCAAAAGGAATGGGATTTGCACGAGAGTCTTAAAAATCTATAAATCAACAGACAAAACGGTCTGCAACTTTTCATTCGGCATAACAAATGGCAATTGGGGAAGGGGATTGGAAGGCAATCCGTTCCGGCATAACACTTGAAATATCAATAAAAAAACAACAACATTATGGCTTTTTTAACCACAAAGAACCTCAAAGGTGACATTTTCGGCGGCATAACGGCGGGCATTGTGGCCCTTCCGCTGGCGCTGGCTTTTGGCATACAGGCATTTGGCGGCATCGACGACCCCGCTGCCAGTTCGATGGGAGCCCTGGCGGGCCTGGTCGGCGCGACGCTGCTGGGCTTTTTTGCGGCCCTGTTCGGCGGCACGCACTCGCAAATCAGCGGTCCGACGGGTCCGATGACGGTCATCACGGCATCGCTTGTTTCGGGCGTGTGGGTCTCGTCGCACGGCTCGTTCAGCGAGGTGCTGCTGGCGATGTCGCTGGCCGGAATGTTCTGCGGCCTGTTCCAGATATTGTTCGGAATCATCAAGATAGGTAAATATGTGCGCTATATCCCCTACCCCGTTCTGTCGGGATTTATGAGCGGCATCGGCATCATCATCATCCTGCAGCAGCTGTATCCGCTGGTGGGCCTGAAGTCGCCCGTGATGACGATCGATATGATCACCGAGCTGCCGACGCGCGTGGCCGACGGCATATCGCTGAGCGCCCTGTGGCTGGGTCTGGGCACCATAGCCATCATCTACCTGTTTCCGCTGCTGACAAAGAAAATACCGGCAACGCTTGTTGCTCTGATAGTTATGACCGTCGTGTCGCTTTTTATGGATCTGCCTGAGAAGCTGACCATCGGCAACATTCCGGCCGGGCTGCCGGTGCCGTTCTTTGCCAAAGAGGGCATCGAACTGGCCGGCATCGACTGGCTGGGCATACTGAAAGCCAGCATCATACCGGGACTGACCCTGGCGGGCTTGGGCTCAATCGACACCCTGTTGACCTCGGTGGTGGCCGACAATATCACCAAGACGCACCACAACAGCAACAAGGAGCTTGTGGGACAGGGCATTGGCAACATCGTTAGCGGCCTGTTCTGCGGCATCGCCGGTGCCGGTGCAACGATGCGCACGGTGGTCAACGTCAAGAGTGGCGGCCGCACGCAGCTGAGCGGTATGGTCCATTCGCTGTTTCTGCTGGCCATCCTGCTGGGTTTGGGCAGCCTGGTGAAGTACGTGCCGCTGTCGGTATTGGCGGGCATCCTTATCACCGTGGGCTGGGGCATCATCGACTTCAAGGGTTTCAAGGACTTGCTGAGAATCCCCAAGGCCGACGCATTTGTTCTTGTCGTGGTGTTCCTGCTGACGGTGTTTGTCGACCTGCTGACGGCCGTGGGCATCGGTATGGTGATTGCCTGCGTGCTGTTTATGAAGCGCGCCAGCGACCTGGTGGAGGGCGGCTACAGTTCGTCGGTGATGACCGACAGCGACCTGCGCCGCGGTCTGCCGGCACCCCCGCAGGCCGACTTCGACAAGTCGAAGCCTTGGAGCGACGAGGGCGGAATAACCGACGAGATGCTGAAACACATATACATACAGCGTCTGAACGGACCTATTTTCTTCGGTTCGATCACCAAGTTTCAGGAGGTGATGAACGACATACCCGAGGATGCCAAGGTGGTCATCATACGTATGCGCCTGGTCAGCTTTATGGACCAGTCGGGCCTCTACGCTATGGAAACGGCCATCAAAGACCTGCAGGCCAGAGGCATAATGGTGCTGATGACCATCATACAGCCGCAGCCGCTGTATATGCTGAAGACGATGAAGCTGATTCCCGAAGTTGTGCCCGAAGAGCATACCTTCAAGACCTTCGAAGATTGCACGGAATTCTTGAAAACGCTGAAGTATGAAAGCCGAAACGACTGACAATCTGTTCACATCGCGTATGAAGCTGGCCGACATCATCACGGCCAACCACAACATCATACTGCTGCTGCCCCGTTTCGGCATCCCGCTGGGATTCGGCGACAAGTCGGTTCGCGAAGTCTGCACTGCCAACAATGTGCCCGTCGACTTTATGCTGCTGATTTGCAACGTCTACACCTTTGACGACTATCTGCCCGACATCGAGAGCCTTGCGGCGACGGATATGCGTCCGCTGCTGAAATACCTGGAGGAGTCGCACAGCTACTACACCAACGAGCGCCTGCCGCATATCGAGGTCCATCTGCACCACATTGCCGACCGCATCGGACAGCGCTACGGCGAGATACTGAAGAAGTTCTATGCCGACTTCCGCCGCGAAATCACCGAGCACTTCCGCGAAGAGGAGCAGTACGACTTTCCGAAACTGAGAAGCCTGCAGGACGGAACCCGGAAGGCGGAAGGCGGAAAGCGGAAGGCGGAGAGCGGGAAAAACAAGTCGCACAACGGACTGGTAGACAAGCTGAACGACCTGACCCAGATTGTATACAAATACCTGCCGGGCAACGTGCTGCCCGAAGAGACAATGGAAGTGGTGTTCGACATCCTGCAGCTGTCGGCCGACATTCAGAAACACGCCCTCATAGAAGACAAGATTCTTATCCCGTATATGAAGTGGCTGGAAAGGAGACTGAAATGAATCCTTTGATATCGGTGCTGATTGTCGAGCCCTCGGAAATCATCTGCGAGGGGCTGAAAGCTATGCTCAAAACCTCAGGCAAATACAATGTGCTTTCGCCCCTGCACGAAGCGGCGAACCTCTCCGAAAGGCTAATGGCCGCGCGTCCCGACATACTGATTGTCAACCCCACCCTGCTGACGGTCCCAAGGCAGCAGCTGGCGACGATGGCACAGGAACGCCCGACGATGCCGGTGGTGGCTCTTGTTTACCAATATGTCGAGGATTCGATTCTGGCCAACTTCCGCTTCGTCATCGACATAAGATGTTCGTACAGCACACTGCTGTCGCAGCTGCAGGCGGCGATGGCCAACAGCAACAGCGAGGACGAAACGGCGGAAAGCCCCGAGAACTACGAGCTAAGCGAACGCGAGACAGACGTGCTTGTGCTTGTGGCCAAAGGCTTGAGCAGCAAAGAAATTGCCGACAAGTTGAGCATTTCGGTCCACACCGTCAACTCGCATCGCAAAAACATCACTCACAAGACGGGCATCAAATCGGTTGCCGGTCTGGCCGTCTATGCGATGATTCACAATCTGATGGAATAGCCGCTATTCGCTGACATAGATTCGCTTGACACGCGGCGAGACGGAAGTGAGAATCTCGTAAGGAATGGTGCCTGCCGACTCGGCCATACGGCACAACTGCGAAGCAGAGCCAAAGACGACCACTTCGTCGCCCTCGCTGCAGGGCACGTCGGTGACATCGACAAAACACATATCCATACATACGCTGCCAATGACGGGAGCCTGCATACCGTTGATTTCCACTGAGCCGCGGCCGTAGCCCAAATTGCGCGAAAAGCCGTCGGCATAGCCTATGGGAATGATGGCTATACGCGAGTCGCGCTCGGCAATCCAGCGCCGGTTGTAGCCCACCGAGTCACCAGAAGGTATGTTTTTGACCTGCGAGATACGCGTCTTGAGTGTACTGACAGGACGCAGCATTCGCTGGATTGCAGGCTCGGGCGAAATGCCATAGAGACCTATGCCCAAACGTACCATATCCATCTGGGCCTCAGGGAAACGCGTGATGCCCGACGAATTGAGGATGTGGCACAGTATGTCGTCCCTGCCAAGCAGTTGCTTGAGGCGCGACGAGCCCTTGCGCATCCGCTCGATTTGCATTCTGGTGAAGTCGTCCATCGCAGGGTCTTCACTGCAAGCAAGGTGCGAGAAAATGGAACGGACCGTAAGCGGCGAGCCGTCCTGCTTGAGCATCTCGGCAAGCCGGGGTATGTCGGCATCGGAAAAGCCAAGGCGATGCATACCCGTATCAAGCTCTATATGAATAGCTACTGGCTTGTTGCTGTCGGCATAGACACGCGCAACATCGGAGAAAAGATGCAGGATGCGGAAACTGTAGATATCTGGTTCGAGATTGTAGCGGATTATGTTGTCGAAGCTCTCCTCCTCGGGGTTCATAACCATTATGGGCAACGTGATACCGTTGCGGCGCAATTCGACACCCTCGTCGCAATAGGCCACCGTAAGATAGTCAATATGGTTGAACTGCAGCGTATTGGCAATCTCCACCTTGCCCGCACCGTACGACGAGGCTTTGACCATCGCCATCAGCTTTGTTGTGGGTTCGATACGCGAACGGTAGAAGTTGGCGTTGTGGACCAAAGCGTCAAGATTGACTTCCATAATAGTCTCGTGGCGTTTGCGTTGCAGCACCTTGGCAACTTTTTCGAACGAGAAGACGCGTGCGCCTTTCAGCAGTATGGTCTCGTTCTGGAAATCGGAGAATGGGTGCTTGAGCAAGAAGTCCTCTGTCGTTGGGTAGAAATAGCTTTTGATGTCAGCAAACTGGCCCCTGTTGCGGCCTATCGCCTCACCGATGCCGACAAGCTTGGTAATACCACGCTGGGCGATGAGCGATGCCACCTGCGAATAGAGGCGTTCTTCGGGAAGGCCCGACTGAAGAATATCGCTGATGATTAGGGTCTTGTTGAAATGCTGGCGCTCGTGCTGGACAAAGTCGAGAGCAATGGAGAGCGAGTTTATATCAAGACTGTAGCTATCGTTGATCAAGAGGCAGTTGTTGACGCCCTCGTCCATTTCGAGGCGCATAGCAACCGGCAGCAGCGAGCGGCACCGGCTGGCGATGACATCACCGTCGTAGCCCAAGTAGAACAGAAGCGTGATACAGTGCATCGCATTTTCGATCGACGCACGGTCGACAAAAGGTATCTCAATATCGTACTGGGATTGTATTTCGACACCGTTATGCTTCACTTTCAGCAACGTGGAATGGTCTCTGACATCAACCTCCATCAGTTGGATTGCATTCTCGCCGCTGCGTCCCCAGGTATAGCGATTAAGGCTCCTAAGGCTCTCCTTTTCCGAGATTACCGAATGAATATCCTTATGATCCAAGCAATAGATAAGCACTTGGCAATGAATAAAGAGTTGAAGTTTTTCGGCTATTTTTTGGTGACGCGTGAGGAAATTCTCGTCGTGTGCCTGACCGATATTCGTAAAGATGCCTATTGTCGGCTGTATGACGTTGCGCAGAGGCTCCATCTCGCCAGCCTCGGAGATACCAGCCTCAAAAACAGCGAAGTCGTTGGCATCGGTTATCTGCCATACCGAAAGCGGCACTCCGATTTGGGAATTATAGCTCTTGGGGCTTGCAACAATATTGTGATCGGACGAAAGTAGCTGCACAACCCAGTCTTTCACAATGGTTTTACCATTGCTGCCCGTTATACCTACGACTGGTATATCGACACTCACGCGGCGTTGCTCAGCGACACGTTGCAGGGCCGCAACAACATCTTTCACATACCAGAAGTTGGCATCCTTCAACAAATCAATCTTAGCACGTTTTTCCTCATCAAGTTCGCTGCTGACGACGAAATTACGCACCCCTTTCGCATACAGCTCAGCAATATAGTTGGCACCATTGTTGCGTTTGGTGCGAATGGCAAAGAAAAGAGTGTTGCTTGCATCTGTAAGCTTGCGGCTGTCGGTCAGCAAGCTTGTAAACACGGCCGCGTCGGATACGACACGGCAGTCGGTATATTTCAAGAATGAAGTTAGTTCAGAAGCTGTCATATTCACTTTTTGGTTTTCATTATACGGAAAGCAAGCTGGCAGTCAAGGCATTTCTTCCGACTGCAGTACTCCGTATAACGCTGAATGACGGATTGCGATTCGGCGGCGTTACCGATTTTTATACCGGCACTTTCCCACAGGCGGGTTATGCGGTTGTCTTCCGGCGGAAGGTGCTGAAGCAGGTTGAAAGCCCGCTCCTTGTACATTTCAGCTCCGTGCGCCACACCATATTCATAAAGAAGCGGAATCCAAGCATTGATTATTATCGTATTTATCAAGCTTTTGCCCAACGATTTAGAACTGCGTTCAGTCTCCTTGTCGAAATTGTAGTGCGACTGCCAATACTCGGAAGCCTGCACGACAAAGAGCTTGCTAACCGTACCGGCGTCCTCGGCATCAAGCATCTTGGAGAAAAGATTGCTGCTTTTCGACATCAGGTCGGAAAACTGGCTGATGCGAAGCGTCGGGAAACTTGACGGCCGCACACGGAAGAATTTCCACAAATGGCCTTCCATTGGCGTAAGCTGGTAGGCAGCTCTAAGATACTTGTATTCGCGCTGCAACTTTTTGGGATACTCGTCGTTAAAGTCGCCGTCGAGCAAACCAGCCTGTCCCATATACAATGCTTCGACACGAAATGGGTTGTCCTTTATTTTGGCAACAATACGCATCGGCGTCACCTTGGCCAGCAATTCGAAGGCAAAAGCATTGGTCTTGCCTCCAAAATAGTGTGCCGTAAGCCAATAGCAGGCCTGCTCCCAGCTGCCTTTCGACTCTTTAAGTATACGTTCCACGTCGCCGGATTTGCGCTCGATACGTTCAACAAGCAGCCGATCCTGACTCAAATGATAAAGGAAATCCGGAATATCCTTCAGTCTGGAGGCGCAAGGAATCTGCGTGTCGTCGGCAGGATTCATCAGGCTATCGTAATTGTCCCACACATACTGAGGCAGCGATTGCGATATGTCGAGCGTCTGAACCTTCTTGCCATTCTCCAATATAATATCGGCATCATATATATATACAACGTGCAAAATCACATTGTTATACGCCTTGTCGTCCGAATGTCCGTGCTGATTCCAGTCCGATGCACGCGTATGCACCTCGACATTGCCAGCCCAATGAAGGCCACCGATAACGAGACGGGAATCCAAGAAATCAGGACCTGCATCCCGATTCAACTCTCCAGGACGCTCCACAACAACAGGAAGACCTTCCGTCGTAACAAGAGGGCCTTCAAGCAACCGATGTTGCCAAACGTATTGTAGAAAAGCTTCCGTCATCCGTACAAAGAATTGAGAGTCAAATCTTCTGTCCCATCCGTCCGCAGATTACTAATTAAACAGATCTTTCATTTTGTCAAAGAATCCGCGTTCCTGCTTCGACGGATTGGGTTGGAAGTTAGGCCTCTTGCCGAGGTCTTCGAGTATGGATTTCTCTTCCTTTGTCAAGCTCTTGGGAATCCATACGTTAATGCTGACAAGCAAGTCACCGCGCGAATAGCCGTTCAAATCAGGCAGCCCCTTACCTTTCAAGCGTATGACTTTTCCCGAAGGGGTACCCTGCTCTATTTTCACACGCACTTTGCCGTTAAGCGTCGGAATTTCTATCGAACCACCCATTGCCGCTTCGGCGAATGTGATGAATGCGTTGTAAAATAGGTTATTGTCCTGACGTTCAAAAACCTCGTTAGGTATTTCTTCAACCTGTATGATAAGATCTCCAGGGATTCCACCGTGGGGGGCTGCATTGCCCTGTCCTCGCATCGACAGTTGCAACCCATCGCTGACGCCAGCAGGAATATTGATGGTTATGATATCCTCGGCCTTGACGATGCCGTCACCGTGACAGTCGGGGCATTTGTCCTTGATGATACGGCCTTGTCCGCCGCAATACGGGCAAGCCGACTGGGTCTGCATTTGGCCAAAAAGCGAACGGCGCAACTCGGTAATAACGCCCGTGCCGTGACAGTGCGAGCAGGTCTCGTAACTGTTGTTGCGTGCTCCCGTACCGCCGCAGGTCTTGCAGCTTACATACTTGTTGACCTTGATTTTCTTTTCTACGCCCTTGTCTATCTCTTCAAGTGTCAGTTTCACTTTTATGCGAAGATTGCTGCCTCGCGACATAGGGCGACCGCCACCACGGCTGTGCGAGTCGCCAAAACCGCTAAAGCTGAAACCGCCACCTCCGAAAAGGTCGCCAAAAATGTTGCCAAGGTTCGAAAATATGTCGTCCATACTCATTCCTTGTCCGCCATATCCGCCGGCACCGTCCAAACCCGCGTGGCCAAACTGGTCGTAGCGAGCCTTCTTGTCCGGGTTGCTGAGCACATCGTATGCTTCGGCAGCCTCCTTGAATTTCTCTTCGGCCTCCTTGTCGCCAGGATTGCGGTCAGGGTGATATTTGAGAGCCAGCTTACGATAAGCCTTCTTCAAATCCTCTGGCGAGACATTCTTGTCGACACCCAATACCTCATAATAATCTCTTTTTGACATAATATGTTTTGGAATTCTTGTTTTTCTCTATCTGTCTGCATCAGTTCGCAACAACCACCTGTGCAAAGCGAAGCACCTCGTCATTAAGGAAATAGCCCTTCTTGACGACATCAATTACCGTACCTTTGGCTTCGGGCGTGGGGGCCGGTATCTGCGTGATGGCCTCGTGGAAGTTCTCGTCGAACTTCAATCCCTTTGCATCCATCGGCTTCAATCCTTTTTGTTGCAAAGCGTTCATCATATTTTTCAGAATCAGCTGCATACCTTCTTTTGCGGCATCGCCTTCTGCCATATTCTCCAAGGCGCGCTCCATATCGTCGATGACCGGAAGCATCAGCTTGATAACATCCTTTCCGCCATTAAGGATAAGGCTGGCCTTTTCGGCGCTGGTACGTTTGCGGTAGTTCTCATATTCAGAGTAGATGCGCATATACTTGTCGTTCATCTCTGCCAGCTTATGCCCCATCTCCTCCACTTTGGCGTTGAGTTCCTCATTGTGACGTTCCACACGCTTCTTGCGGCCTCGCCTGCTGTTGTCTTCGGGCGTCTCATCCTCGTGTTCCGCCTGGGCTTCTGCCGTATTTTCATCCTTGGGGGACTCTTCGTTTTGTATCGTGTCCTGTTCTTCTACGAACTTCTCATTATCTTTCTGTTCCATTTTGTCCAATATTTATTATATTCTTTTGTCATATCAAAAACTTTGCCAACCTGACATTTTGTCAGTCTACTGACATTTTGTCACCTCTTGGGCGAAAAACATCTGACGGTGACATAGGACGAAGTTCCACGAGCCAGGCAAAACCGGGAAGACGCCTCTCGTCGTTTGGCAGTTGGTCGACGGGATACATCTTCATATCCGGCGAACCATACGTGGCAAACCTGCGTGGCTTGCGTTCCTTGAAATAAATGCGCATATCCGACCCAATGCCGGCATTTACGCCAATAAGCTGCTTTTCAATCTTCCCCACACTGTCGGGACCCTCGTCAACAACATAATACACCATCCTGGCCGAACCGAGTATATCAGCATACAGCGGTTCGCTTTTCCGGCAATAGACATCCGCATTGCGTCCCTTCACCTGATTGAATTTCAGCGAATCGACTTTCTCAATGGCCATAACATTGTCCCGCATCTCGATCAGACGTACACCAGCACTGTCAAACAGGCAACGGATCGTATCGGCCGAACACTGATACTCCTCATACCACACCACAGGTTTGTAGTACATCGTCAGCATCGAATCGGCGGCAGAATAGTAAAGCGAGTCGCACATCGCCTGTGCGTCAGAGCGATAGACACGCACATTGCGAAAAGCCTTGGCCGCCTCAAACTGGCGGTCGTCATTATTGTAGGCATATATTGTGTCGCCGTGCATAAAGAGCGAATCGCCATTGTCGATATATATAATCAGCGCCGAATCAGTGACAAACGAATAATGCTCTTCCTGGTTAGTTATGCCGACACGGCCCGCGCACACGACATTGTTCAGCGTATCGACAATCACGACATTGCCGAAAGCCTCGCCATATTCGGTGTTGCCATTGAAGAAAAGCGTATCTGCCGTCAGCCGTTTCTCGCAGTTTGTCAGGCGCGTAGCCTTGTACGAGCAGGCCTCGCGCGTATCGGTGTTGTAGGTCCCGTCTTCGCTATACACCGTCGACGAGTCGCTGTAGATATACGTCGGCGAAATGAAAATCGCCAAACAGGTCTGCGTATTGTACAGCAGAGTATCCGTCTCCAGCAGCGATGACGAGTCGCGCAGCACCACATCGTCGAACAGATACAGATCGCGGGTGTCCGAATGATAATACCCCTTCTGGCTGTCCATCACCGCGCTACCCTGAACCGTATGCCCCCAATGGAAATACGATGCTGTCGACGTATTGCGGTCATAGCTGAGCAGGTCGGACTTCAGCACCGTCCGCCCGTCTATCAACGTCACCGTGTCGCCCCACACGTCGGCTATACGCGTCGTGCCGTCATATATGGCCGTTTCGCCATACAGCGTCGTCGTATCGGTTATCAGGATCTTGACATTCCTGTGCGCGACAAAGATATTGTTTCGCGTATCGAACGAGGCAGAATCGGTGAAAAGCGTCATACCGTCGTGCATCGCCTTCACGTTCTGGTAAAGGATCCAGATATCAGGATTGTTCGGGTCGCGCGTGCCCATACCCGCCACGTACTCTATTATCTTTTGGCCGTTGGCAACCTGTAACGTGCCACACCCAAAAGCAATCAACAATATTATTTTCAACCAGTTCGAACGCATTTTACAAAAGGATACAATTTGCAAAAATACGAAAAAAAAGTCAATCGGGCACCTGCTCGTTGCATTATAGCTGAAAATATTGTTTTACAACGCCCTACAACTTCAGCCGCACCCTGGCCATAAACGTGCGTCCAGGCTGTGGAACGCCGCCGAAGTCGCGATAGCTGCAGTTGGCGATGTTGTGGACGTCGAACGAAAATGCAACTCTCGGAAAGGCATACTCCAGCGAAGCGTTGACAAGCAGCGCATCAGGATAAGGATGCTGCTCACCTTCGGCATCGGCATATACGCCCTCGCGGTGACGGTAGTTGACGTCACACTTCAGGCTCAGCGGCACATCGCTGCGGAACAGCACTTTGGCAGGCTTCAGCACAAGATAGACATTGGCTTTATGGCGCAGATAGTCCAAGTCGTAGCTGCTGACCATCCCCTCGGCATCCTGACGCTCAAAGCAATACGAGTAGCATCCGCCAACCTCGTCGATGCCCTTGCCAACGTGAAGCACCATCGTCAATTCAGCCCCTATGGCGTCAAGAACGGTATGATTCATCGAGTACCACACCTCTTCGTCCGCACGGCGCACCCAATCTATAATGTCGCGCCCTGCGCGGTAGTACGCAGCCTCCAGCAGTGCCAGCCGGCAGTCGGCAATCGTGGCTGTGTATCGCCCCTTCACCTCAGCCGAAAGGCTGCGCTCGCTGTTCAGGTCGGGATTAGCCACCTGATTGACACTCTGGTAGTAAAGGTCCGTAAACGTCGGCACACGGAACGTGCGCGTCAGCGATGCGCCAAAGCGCCAGTGGCGCGACGGCTGCCAGATGGCATCCAGCGACGCGCCATAGTTGAAACCGAAGACGCTGTTTTGGCTGCCAAGCAGGTCGGCCTCAAGGCTTCCGTTGTCAAAGTCAAGGCGATAGCCGCCAAAGAAATTTAGCGACATACGCGAGGCCAGGTGGTTGTATTCCGACAGCTGGCGGCAAAGCCAGAAAGAGGTGTCCGCCTCGCCAAGCACACTGCTGACGATGCCCTCGCTCCGCACATCCACGCCGGCAAACAGGTCGCCCGTGCCGACGCGGCGCACCAGACGGCTGCGCACTCCGGCTATTTCCGACAGGTGATAGTTGTGGCCGCCATACCACGAGGGGGCCTCCACCCTGCCCTCGCGGAACAGTTCGAAGCGGTCGCTGTGCAGGCGGCCGTAAGCGGCACTCTCAAGGCGTGCCGCATCCCAGCGGTGCACGTTCGTCGCCATCAGCGTCAGCGTGCGCGTAGCCTCGAACTGATCAGGGTACGACAGGCTGTAGAACGCCTGGCTGCCAAAATCCTTCATCTGCGCACCCGCGCTGACCGACCACACATCCCTTTCGCCGTGGCGGTCGCTCTGCAGATAGACATTGGCCTGGCGGTAGTCGGTATTGTCCATATAGCCGTCGCTGCGGGCGTACGACGCGGCAACGGTGTGCGTCCATCGACCTTTGACGGCGCTGCCCAGAACCGACAGCTTGACCGTGCCGTTCGAGCCGCCACACGCCTCTGCCAGCAGGCGACTTTGAGCCTTCTCGTTGACAACGATGTTGACAGCACCGCAGAAAGCCACGATACCGCGCGAAAGGAGCATAGAAGGTGTAAGGATTTCGATGCGTTCGACCATCGAGATGTCGATGGGAATGTCCATCAGATGGTGCCCCGTCTGTGCGTCTGTCAGGTTAATGCCGTTGACAAGCACCAGCATCTGGTCGAACGAGCCGCCGCGCATCGACAGGTCGCCCTGCACATCAGCCGTGCCGCGAACCCTGAGGTCGATACCAGCGACAAGCGTCAGCAGGTCGCCGACACTGTGAACAGAATGATTTGAAATGTCTTGAGCCGTCAGCACCACCGCAGGCTCAGCGGTAGTCTGCGTTGGCGTGGCAGGTGCCAGAATCTGCACCGCCGGCAGCGAAAGTTCCTCTGTCGGATCGTCCTCCTGCGCCTGTGCCACGGCAGGCATCAGCACCAGCGACAACGCCGCCACGGCGGCCGACTTGCGCAGTTGCCGGTCGGCAATGTACGATGCCAGGCGGCCGATGGTCACCTCGCGGTGCAACGAATTGAAGACAGCATACGCCGCACGGCAGAAGCGGCGGAAACGGAACGAGTTGCTGCGAAAAAAACTTACATTTTGTCTGTATGACATATTGATAAAATATTGATGGTTAGTCAATGAATCTGCCAATTATGCATCTCAACAAAAAAGGGAAGGCCTTGCCAGCCTTCCCAGTTATATTCCTATTGAATCAGAGTCAGCTTACTTGCCGGCGCGGGGTCCGAGGCGGTCCATAGCGCAGCGGAAACCGATCCACGAGGTCGAGCGTTCCTGATCGTAGAAGCGGCGCGTGCCAGCCTGCATCCAGTAGGCGCGGTCGTTCCACGAACCACCCTTGACCACGCGCACCTTGTTACTCAGCAGCGAGGTGACGTTGCGCTGGTTGGCCACATTGCGGCGATACATCATATTGGTCACGCTGTCGGGATTGGAGAGGCCATTGTCCTCGCCCATAGCGGCGCCCTCGTCATCGTCGTCGCCCGTGGCAACCCATTCGGTGATGCTCGAATTGTTGGTGTAGTCGTAGATGTTCGAAGCATAGTCGCCGTCCAGATAGTTGATATTGTCAGCCTGACGGTAGTTGCGGCGGTTCAGGTCGTCGTCAACGTTCTTGTAGATGATGCTACCAGTGGTATCGTTGATGGCGATTTCCTCGTCGATATAGGTCGGGGTGCGATAGACATTGCCACGGAACGGGTTCTGGTCTTCGCCGCCAACGGGGTTCTGGTCCTTACGATAGACGTCCATACACCACTCGCTGACGTTGCCTGCCATATTGTACAGACCGTAGTCGTTGGGGAAATACCACTTGACAGGGCAGGTGTAGTCCCAACCGTCGTTCAGGTTGCCGGCCACGCCCATAGCGTCGCCGCGGCTGCGCTTGAAGTTGGCAAGGAACTGGCCGTAGTATTTCTTGTTGGCCGAACGGACGCTCGAGCCGGCCCACGGATAGGTCTTATGCTCGACGATGCGCTCGTCGTAGGTGTTGCCGATCATACCCAGGGCGGCAAACTCCCACTCGGCCTCGGTAGGCAGACGGTAGTAAGGCACCAGGATGCCGTCCTCGCGGCGCACCTGACGGGGCTCGCCGCCGGCACTCGGGTCAAGGTTGTCAAGCTCGTTCTTCGACTCGCCACGGTACTGGCCGGCCAGATAGACATCGGTCTGGAAAGCCGTCTCGCCGCGCAGGTCGGTGAGGTCGAGGACAATAATGCCCTTGTCGACAAGGATTTTCTCGTTGACGCGGTCGGTGCGCCAGATGCAATACTTCTGAGCCTGCTCCCAGCTGACGCCTACAACGGGATACTGGTCATAGATGGGGCTCTGGAAATAATAGTCCACAAAGCCTTCGCGCCAAGCCAGCTTGTCGCGCCAGCAGTTGGTGTCGGGATAGATGGCACGCACGCGCTCGGGATATTCCTCGCCGTAGGCACGCTTCATCCAATATACATATTCGCGATACATCTGGTTAGTGACCTCAGTTTCGTCCATATAGAACGACGAAACGGTGACGTTGTGGGCAACATTGTTCCACTGGAAACGCGAATCATCCGACACGCGGCCCATAGTGAAAGCACCACCTTCGATGAACACGAGGCCCGGAGCGGTGATCTGCTCGTTATACTCAGACACTTCAAATCCGCCCCATTCCGGGTCGTTGTAGTTCCAACCCGTGGCAGCCGATTTCTGCTTGCTGCAGCCCGTGATGACCAGGGCGGCGACTAACAGCAGAGTTGCGATTTTGACGTTTTTCATAATATAAATAGAATTTTATTTTCCTTTTTTTACGTTTGTTGCTTTGAAAAGTTTCGTTTTATGTCACTTTTATTTGCTCGCCGCGCGTCCATCCGGCGGCCGAGCGCATCAGGATCAGAACGACGGGCAGCGTATTGCCTTGACCTTGTGCTTCTTCTCGGGGCACGGCAGCAGGATGCCCAGCGACAGCTCGTGGGCGCCGGCAGTATTGTTTGCCATTTTCGACACCGTCACGTCATAGCTGTAGCCAATCTTGAAATAGTCCTGCTGGAATCCCACCTGGAAGATGAAGGCATCGGCATTCTCGATGCCGTTGCGGAACCACACGCCGACCAGGAACGGCATCCAGTCCAGATAGAGACCATAGTTGAAATAATGGAAACCAGCGCGATACTGATAAATGAAGTTGGGCGACAGCACCGGCGTGCCAAGACCCAGCGACGAGGTGCGGCGAGCCTCTTCAGAAATATTGATAAGCGCACCCACATTGCCGGTGAACTTCATCGGCAGCTTGGTGACGCCATAGAAACCGTTGTTGGGCTGAGTGAGGTGCGAAGCGGCAAAGCCGGCATACCACGCTGAGCCATAGACCAGAAGACCGGCGTCGAAGTCGAGGTACCACACATTGGTATGCTCGGGGGGCTGGGCAGCCGACTGCAGCACGAAACCGGCCACAGGGTCAATCTCGTCGGGGAAATGGAGACCGTCCCAGTTGAGGCTGCTGTTGGCCACACCGGCCTTGAGGCCAGCATTGACCCAAAGGTCGCGAGCCAGCTGGAAGCGGAAGGCGTACATTGCTGAAAACGAGCTTGTCGACAGCGCGCCGTGGTCGCCCTGGCGGTCGGTCATCAGCAGGGCACCGATGCCGCCGTGAAGGGCATCGATATACTGGTCGTATGAAGCCGAAAAGGTGGTGAAAGCGCTGACCAGCGCCGGCCATTGCGACCTGTAGTTGAGCGAAATGCGCGGACACACCTTTGAGCCTGCAAATGCAGGATTCATATACAGCGGGTTGGCATAGAACTGCGAAAACGACACATCCTGTGCGCTGGCACCCTTGGCACCGCCCAGCAAAAGAGCGGCCACAATGAGAATTTTCGAAAGTCTCTTCATCATATAATCAGTATATAAATGAGCCTAAAAATAATTGGCAATATTACGAATTTTCTTTCAAATAAACACACATTTCTTCAAAAAAAAATACAAAAACCACAATTACAGGCATTTATTTTTTCAAAACATTTGCACTCTCTCTGTTTTTCCGACACTTGATTCAGCCAAAATTCAGAAAATCGGCCTACTTTTCAGCGCTCTTGCTGCGACAAAGCGGCACCGCATCAGCAACGCGTTGGAAACGCCTCGGCACCGCGTCAGCAACACGGAAAAAGGCAAAAACGCCACCGCCGGAAATGTTAAAACGGCTTCGCTGGAGAAAACAGTATTTTAACACTTACGAAAGCCTGACCATCTTCTACCGGCGTAAAACCTGGTAAGAATTTGGTAAGAACTTGGGTAGAATTTGATAAGAAGATGGTCCTGTCAATCAGTAGTTTCGAAAAGGCGATTTTTGGGCGTTTTTTGCCTTTTCAAAACTTTTTTGAACCGTTTTCGAAATGTTAAAATTTAACATTTGGAACCGGCAACGGCCACCGGGCCGTCCGCTCCGCCTTCGGTCGCCGGCGGCGACGGCCCGATGCCGACCGGCAACCGATGCCCGTTTGGGGTGCACTAAATTCCAGTTTCAGCTGCATTAAATTCCCGTTTCAGGTGCAACACTTTTTTGCAGCCCATACAATATTTTATTAAAAACGCCGTTTCCTGCTCTGGAAAAAACAAATCAGACCACAAAGACCCACCCTGACAAATGACGAGACACAGGCTATTCAAAATACTGATTGCCACATTGATGCTGACATCAGCAGGCAATGCCGCCGCCCAATATGCGGCCCATTCGGTGCTGGCTGAAGGCGAATGGTGGAAAATCGGCATCGCCGAAGAGGGCATCTACCGGCTGGGGCCCGACGACGCCGATGCCCTGGCGGGGTGCGCCGTTGCCGACATCGCCCTCTACGGCCACCGCAGCGGTCCGCTGGCCACAACCAACGGCAGCTGGCGGCCCGACGACCTGGCGGAGATGCCGATACAGATTGTGGACCAAAACGGCAACGGCACCTTCGACGCCAACGACTACCTGCTGTTCTATGCCACCGGCGCCGTTACGTGGGACTACTCGACTGACCTGCAGCGGTTTGTCCACACCAACCATCCCTACGCAAAACTGAACTACGTATACCTGACAATCAGCAGCGGCGAACACCGCAGGATTGCTGAGCACCAGCAGCTTACGCCCACGGGCGACATCATTTCGACCTGCCACAGCGTAGCCCTGCACGAGAACGACCTGACCAATACCCACCAGACTGGGCAAATATGGGTCGGCGAACGCTTCAACAGCAGCACCCCGAGCCGCAACATCGGCCTGACGCTGCCCGCCACACCGACGGGCGCGGTCAAGGTGCGCTATGCGCTGGCCACGGTTTCGACGGCGGCAAGCGCTTTCGACATCGCCCTGAACGGCTCGGCGCGAAACGTCCGTTTCAACAGCGGCGCCCGCCACACAACGACCCTCGAAGAGTTTGCCGGGAGCTCAAGTCCCACGCTGACATTCACATTGACATACAGTTACTCCGAAAGTATGGCTGCCGGCTACCTCGACTATATCGAAGTCGACGCCCTGACACCAATGGCGATGAGCGGCAGCTTTACCGCAATGCGCACCGAGGCAATCGGAGCGACCGCGAAGAGGTACCGCGTCGAGGGAACAAGCTCGCAGACAAGGGTTTGGGACGTTACCGAATACAACGGCGTCGTGGAGATGCCCGTCACCCGCAGCGGCAGCACACTGACATTCGACGGCATAGCCGACACGTGGCGCACATACATAGCCTTCAATTCCAGCGCTTTCCGCACGCCGGCTTCGATTTCGCGCCTCGCCAACCAGGACCTGCACGGTGCCGCCAACCCCGAACTGCTGATAGTGTGCCACCCCTCGCTGCGCGCACAGGCCGAACGGCTTGCCAGCCTGCACAGCATCAACGACGACCTTGCGACGCTGGTGGTGACGCAGGACGAGGTGTTCAACGAGTTCAGCTCGGGACAGCGCGACCCGATAGCCATACGCGAAATATTAAGAATGTTTCGCACGCGCGCGCAAAACGACGCCACCCTTGCCGCTCCGCGCCACCTGCTGCTGTTCGGCAAAGGCACCTACGACAACAAGAACCTGCTGGACAACGACCTGACGACCGTTGTGACCTACGAGACCGCCGCCTCGTTCGACAACGACGGCCTGTCGATGGGCACCGACGACATTATGACCTACCTCGACGACGGCGAGGGCCTTTCGCTTTCGTCGACGATGGATGTCTCGGTGGGCCGCCTGCCAGCCAAGAACGCCGCCGAGGCCGCGCACCTGGTCGACAAGATTGAGGGCTATATGATGCGGCGCGACCTGATGCAGGAAGGCATACGCGGCGACTGGCGCAACTATGTGGCCCTGCTGGCCGACGACGCCGACCCCAGCTGCAGCGGCGACACGGCGTTCACGCACTCGTCGGAGTTCATCGCCCGGCGCATCACGGCCCAATACCCGCAATTCACTGTCGACAAGATATATGCCGACGCCTACGTGCAGCAGTCGGGGGCCGACGGCTCGTTCTATCCCGACGTGAACAACGCCCTGAAAAAGCGTATGGACTACGGCTGCCTGCTGCTGAACTACATCGGCCACGGCTCGTCGCAGTATATTGGCACCGAACGCTTTATGATGAAATCGCACATCAGCACCTATGCCAACCGGCTGCAGCTTCCGTTTTTCATCACCAGCACCTGCACCTTCGGCCGCTTCGACGACCCCGGCGAGACCTGCGGGGCCGAAGAGTTTCTGCTGGCCGACGGGGCCGGCATTGCCTGCCTGGCGGCTTCGCGCCCCATTTCGCACGTGCAGGAGGTCAACGCCGATATGGTGCTGCAGGCCCTCAACCCCGCCAACACCATCGGCGACGCCATACGCATAGCCAAAAACAACCGCACAACGACACAGGCGCTGACGCTGATGGGCGACCCGGCGCTGCGCCTCAGCCATCCGCGCCACAGCGTCGTCGTCACCGCCGTCAACGGGCGCCCCGTCGACAGCCTGCGTGCCGACACAGCCCTGGTGCTTTCGGAGGTGACCATCGAAGGCGAAATCCAGGATGCCGAGGGGCTGCTGGTCGACGATTTCGACGGAATCATCTACCCCGAAGTCTACGACCGTCCCCGCCAGACACGCACCCTTGCCAACGACAACGAGGGCTGCGAAGTAGGCTTCACGATGCAGAACAGCCTGCTATACAAGGGCAGCACGACGGTTAGCGGCGGCCACTTCAGATACCAGTTCACCGTGCCCCGCGATGTAGCCTACAAGTTCGACAAGGCACGCCTTGCACACTATGCCAAAAGTGCCAGCGACGATGCCGCCGGAGCATACGGCAACCTGTTGCTGGGCGGATTCGACGAAAGCGTCGACATACGCGAGACAAGGCCCGAAATCAGGCTCTTTATGAACGACACCAACTTCCACAACGGCGGCATCACCGATGCCAACCCCACCCTGCTGGCCCTGCTGAGCGACAGCATAGGCATCAACGCCGTCGGCAGCGGCCTGGGGCACGACATAACGGCTCTGATCGACGACAACCCCAACAACCTGATAATCCTCAACGACTTCTACGAGACCGACATCAACGACGAGCGCCTCGGCATAATCAGGTACAACCTGACCGGACTGGCCAATGGAAGGCACACTATCACGCTGAAGGCGTGGAACATATTCAACTACTCGAGCAACGCGGAAATAGTCTTCTACGTGCACGGGACAGACACCACGACGACCCGCTTCGATGCCGAGCCAAACCCCGCCAGCGACCACACAAGGCTGCGGCTGGAGCACAACTGCAAGGGTTCGGTGGCCAGCGTAACGCTCGAAATCTACGATATGATGGGACACCGTGTCAAAGGGTGCACGCCGCCAGTATCGGCCGACGGATATGTGGCCGGCCCTGTGGACTGGGACCTCGTCTCGGACGGCGGAACCCGCGTGTCGCCAGGCGTATACATTGCACGCTTCACCATCACCACGCAGGACGGCGAGCGAATTGCCGACCAAGGGAAAATAATCGTCAAATGAAATAGCCGAAAATCTTCACAGAACACAATATTTTTTTTGAAACAACGTTTTAGAGGCACTTTTTTACAGCAAGAAAAATGAACAGAAACCTTTCGAGAAAAATCTTTGCAGCATTGGTGGCACTGTGTTTCGCCAACCTGGCCCAGGCCCAGTACAACCAATCCACCGGCCAGACAAACAATTACATACACACCGGTATCCCCATCCTGCAGATATCGCCCGACGCCATTGCCGGAGCTTTGGGCGACGCCGCTGCGGCCTATGAGCCCAACGCATACTCGTCGCACTGGAACAACGCCAAAATCGCCTTCGCCCCAAAAGAGATGAGCATCACAACGACATATACGCCCTGGCTGCGCAAGCTGGACCCCGAAATGAACTTCCTCTACCTCGGTGCCTACAAGCGCATCAACAGGCGTAGCGCCGTTGCAGCATCGCTGACCTATTTCACCCTCGGCAAGATTGAGCACCGCGACGATCAGGGCAACAGCCTCGGCACGTTCCGTCCCAACGAGTTTGCCTTCGACGGGACCTATTCGATGAAACTGTCGGACTATCTGGCTCTTGGTGCCACGGCACGCTACATCCACAGCGACCTGACGCAAGGCCTCGACGTGGAACAGCAGACCACCAAGGCCGCCAACGCCCTGGCCGCCGATGTGGGACTCTATTTCCAGGCCGACATCGACAAACGCCAGCAGGCAGCAGCAGCTCTGACATTGAGCAACCTCGGTTCGAAGCTCTCCTATTCGGACGACGACACCGAAAACGAGTTTCTGCCGGCCAATATGCGCCTCGGCGGACGCTACACTTACGAGGTGGACGAATACAACAAGGTCAATGTCCTGCTCGACCTCAACAAGATGCTTGTCCCCACACCGCCCATACAGAATGAGGACGGCACTTGGTCGGGACTCTACACTGACAATGCCGACTACCACCAGACGGGCTCGGTGCTTGGCGCCATCCAGTCGTTTTACGATGCCCCCGGCGGCCTGAAAGAGGAGCTGCACGAGATTACCCTATCGCTGGGTGCCGAATACTGGTATTCAAATATTTTCGCTGCACGTATGGGCTATTTCTACGAGCATAAGACCAAAGGCGCGCGCCAGTATATGACCTTCGGCGTAGGTGTACGCTACAGCCGCTTCGAATTCGACTTCTCCTACCTGCTGCCTACCACCAGCTTCAGCACCAATCCGCTGGCCAACACTATACGCATCTCACTGACCCTCAACATTGAAAAAGACAAGAAATCGTGAAAATAAGGACTGGCATAGGCTACGACGTGCACCAACTGAAAGAGGGTCTGCCGCTATGGCTTGGCGGCATCAAGGTGCCACACAGCAAAGGCTTGGTGGGCCACTCCGACGCCGACGTGCTGATTCACGCCATCTGCGACGCCCTGCTGGGAGCCGCAGCACTTGGCGACATCGGGAAGCATTTTCCCGACACCGACCCTGCCTACAAGGGCATCGACAGCAAGGTCCTGCTGCGCAACGTGTGCAACCTGCTTGCCGACAAGGGATGGCACATAGGCAACGTCGACGCGATACTGTGTATGCAGAAACCCAAGGTGGCTGCCTACATTCCAACGATGCGCCAAACGCTGGCCGACGTGATGCAGATGGACATCGACGACATCTCGGTCAAAGCCACCACCACCGAGCACCTGGGCTTCGAAGGACGCGAAGAAGGCATTTCTGCCATTGCCAACGTATTGATCAACAAATAAGAAACCATAATATTTTAGCGTGAAAGACGACAGCCAATACAAAGAAAAAGAAGAACAAGACGTTGACTTGCTGGACGACAGCGGTTGCAAACTCGTTGTGCATAACGACGACTACCACACTTTCGACTACGTCATCAAGGCGCTGGTCGATATCTGCCGCCACACCTACGAGCAGGCCGAACAGTGTACCATAATGATACACTACACAGGCAAATGCATCGTCAAAACAGGCGGCTACGAAGAACTGCTGCCTATGCATACCGCGCTGCTCAACAAGCAACTGACATCCGAAATCATACAATAATACACCCTCTATGAATTGGCCTATCATCATAATAATACTCTTGGTCGGTTTGGCGCTGGTTGCCCTCGAAATCGTCGCCCTGCCGGGTGCCATTTGCGGCATCTGCGGTGGCGCAATGGTCGTTGTCGGAATCTGGCAGACCTACGCCAACTACGGCACACTTGCAGGCAACATCACCCTGATAGCCAGTCTGCTGACGGGCTTGCTGATGCTTGTGGTGCTGATGAAAAGCGGCACGTGGAAACGCTTCAGCCTCAACGAAGAAAGCGACAGCCGCGTCAACCAAATCGACAACGCCACCATCAAGCCCGGAGCCAAAGGCAAGACCATCTCGCGTCTGGCACCGGCAGGCAAAGCCCTGTTCGGCAACGAAATCGTCGAGGTGCACAGCGAAGAGGGATTCATCGACGAAGGCGTCGACGTTGAAGTCATCGAGACAGAAGGCTACAGAATAATCGTCAAGAAAACAAACCCCTAAAAAACAACATTATGGACCCAATCACTATTGTAATCATTTTCGCGTGTATCATTTTCCTGATACTCTTCCTGTGGCTTGTGCCTATCGGAATATGGTTCCAAGCCCTCATCAGCGGCGTCCACACCTCGCTGATACAGCTCATCTTTATGCGCTTCCGTAAGGTTCCGCCCGCCGTCATCGTCACCAATATGGTGTCGGCAGCCAAGGCTGGCCTGAAGGTGTCGCAGAACGAGCTCGAGGCCCACTACCTGGCCGGCGGCCGCGTCAACAGCGTCGTCAAGGCTCTCATTTCGGCCGACAAAGCCAATATGAACCTCGACTTCAAGACCTGCACCGCCATCGACCTGGCCGGTCGCGACGTGCTCAACGCCGTCCAGACCTCGGTCAACCCCAAAGTCATCGACACACCGCCCGTCGCCGCTGTTGCCAAAGACGGTATCCAGCTGATTGCCAAGGCTCGCGTCACCGTGCGTACCAACATCAAGCAGCTCGTCGGCGGTGCCGGCGAAGAGACCATCCTGGCCCGCGTCGGCGAGGGCATCGTCACCTCCATCGGTTCGGCTACCAGCCACAAGCAGGTGCTCGAAAACCCCGACAGCATCTCCAAGCTGGTGCTTACCAAAGGCTTGGACAGCGGTACGGCATTCGAAATCCTCTCCATCGACATCGCCGACATCGACGTTGGAAAGAACATCGGCGCCCAGCTGCAGATGGACCAGGCCAATGCCGACAAGAACATCGCCCAGGCCAAGGCCGAGGAGCGTCGCGCTATGGCTGTGGCTCAGGAGCAGGAAATGAAGGCCAAAGCCCAGGAGGCCCGCGCCAAGGTCATCGAGGCCGAAGCCGAAGTGCCACTGGCAATGGCCGAAGCCTTCCGCAACGGCAACCTTGGCATTATGGACTACTATCGTATGAAGAACATCCAGGCCGACACCGATATGCGCGAATCCATATCCAAACCCGCCGCCACCAAAAATCCCAAAGGCAACGCATAACAATACACGTTGCAAACAATAAAGAGAGGGGCGGCCGCGCCGCCGCCGGGCCGCGCCGAAAAAATAAATAAAGCAAAATAAAACAAAAAAAATACTTATAACAACACACCCCCCGCGCCCCCCCCCCCCCCCCCCCCCCCCCCTCTCCATATACTTACTTCAGCCTTCCCCAGAGCGTCTTTCTCCCGAAATACAAACAGGCAGAAAGCCTACCCCAGCACCACGTCCATCACCATCATCAGAACAAAGCCCAGCGCGAAACCGATGGTCGAAAGGTTGGTATGCTTGCCCTGCGCCGTCTCTGGGATAAGGTCTTCGACCACAACGTACATCATTGCCCCGGCTGCAAAGGCCAGCAGGTAGGGCAGCGCCACGCCCAGCGCCGACGCCAGCAGGATGATGGCCAGCGAACCGACAGGCTCCACCACGCCACTCATCGTGCCTATCAGGAACGAGCGCCAACGCGAATTGCCGGCGGCATACATCGGCATCGAGATGATGGCCCCTTCGGGAATGTTCTGAATTGCAATACCTATCGCCACCGCAAAGGCCGCCGACAGCGTCAGGCCGTAGTCCGACCCCGCAAAGACCACGCCCACCGCCATACCCTCAGGCAGGTTGTGGATGGTCACAGCCAAGGCCAGCATCGCCGTGCGCGACAGCTTGCTGCGCGGACCCTCGGCACTTGCCGCACCGTTGTGAAGGTGGGGCGTCGCCTCGTCAATAAGAAGCAGAAAACCAATGCCTAACAAGAAACCCAGCGATGCTGGGACGATGCCACCACGGTCCATCTCCATACTGGGAATGATCAGCGACCATATGCTGGCCGCCACCATCACCCCCGACGCGAAGCCCAGCAGCGTCTTCTGCAGCCGGTCGGGTATCTCCTTCTTCATAAAAAACACAAATGCCGAACCCAGCATCGTTCCGGCCAGCGGCAAAAGTATTCCAAGCATCAAAGCAGTCATAGTTGTGAAAGTTGAAATCGTTTGTGATGAGCGACTTGCGACCTGTGATACGAGTGCGTTCGTGTCACAGGTCACATATCACCAATCTTAACAACGCGGAGAAACACAATTTATTGCAGCAAACAATAATAATTGCCAAACAACGTTAAGAAAGTTGTAATAACCGTTCGTGCCACTGGTCACAGGTCACTAATCACAATTCACAAAAAATGATACAAAAAGGAATAAAAGGACACATTGAGCAGACCGTCACCGACGAGCTCTGCGCCGACCGCATCGGAAGCGGACTGGTCAAAGTCTTCTCCACACCAATGATGATAGCCCTCATCGAACGCACTTGCAACGAGAGCGTTACGCCCCTACTCGACCCCGGCCAGGGCACCGTGGGCACCCGCATCGACGTCAGCCACTGCGCCGCCACGCCCGTCGGGATGCGCGTGTGGTGCGACAGCGAGCTGGTCGAAGTGGACCGTCGCCGCCTCGTGTTCAGCGTCCGCGCCTACGACCAGTGCGGTCTCATCGGCGAAGGCACACACGAGCGCTTCATCATCGACAGCGACCGCTTCCAGCAGAAAGCCGACGAGAAAAAGTTGAAAGTTGATAATTAAAAGGGAGTTAAAAGGGAAGTTAAAGAGGAAGTAAAAGGGGAAGTTAAAAGGGAAGTTAAAGAGGGAGTTTAAAGTGGAAGTTAAAAAGGAAGTTAAAGAGGGAGTTAAAAGGGACAATACGAATTATTACTCACTAATCACTATTCACTGGTCACTATTCACTGGTCACTATTCACTATCCACAAATATTTCCAAGATTCGCTCGCTTGCGAGCAGATTTCCAAGATTTGCCGAGCCTGCTGGATTAAAAGATTTACAAGATTTCCAAGATTTCGCTCGCTTGCGAGCGGGAGACAAAAAAAACTGTTCAGCGGGAAACAAAAAAACTGATATGAAACGAATACACATAATTCCAATCCTTCTGTTGCTGCTTTTTACGGCCGCATCGTGCCGCCAAGCCAACACTCAGACAACCACATTCATACAACAGTCTGACCCACAGCAATGGACACGCGACCTGCCCCTGCCCGCGCCCATCACCGACCGGCCCGAGCAGATACTTACTCGCAAGGCCTACGTCGTCTCCTACAACCGCGACAGCCGCCAGCCCAACTGGGTGGCCTGGCGCCTCACCAGGGACCACACCGACGGACCCGTGCCGCGCCCCGCCACAGCCTGGCACGACGACAAAGAGGTGCCGCAGCCGCGAGCCTACTGGCAGGACTATCGCGGCACCGAATGGGACCGCGGCCATATGTGCCCCGCTGGCGACAACAAGTGGGACTCGGTGGCGATGTACGAAAGCTTCCTGATGACCAACGCCTGCCCGCAGAACAAAGCGATGAACAGCGGCACGTGGAACCAGATCGAGATGGACTGCCGCAAGTGGGCACGCCGCTACGGCGAGGTGGTCATCGTCTGCGGGCCCCTGTTCCTCAACCAGGAGCACGACAGCATCGGCCAGCACTGCATCCCCGTGCCCGAGGCCTTCTTCAAGGTCGTCGCCCTGCTCGACCCCGACAACCCTAAGGGCATCGGCTACATTGTCCGCAACAACGAAGGCCGTCAGAAGCGCGACAGCTACACCAACACCATCGCCGAAGTGGAGCGCATCACAGGCTTCACCTTCTTCCACGACCTGCCCGAACCAATGCGCACCGCCATCAAAGAAAGCATCGGCACCTTCTGAAAAGTTGAGAGTTAAATGGAAGTAAAAAGGGAAGTTAAAGAGGGAGTTAAAAAGGGAAGTTAAAAAGGAAGTTAAAGGGGAAGTTAAAGAGGGAGTTAAAAAGAAAGTTAAAGGGGAAGTTAAAGAGGGAGTTAAAAAGGAAGTAAAAAGGGACAATACGAATTATTACTCACTAATCACTATTCTCTGGTCACTATTCACTATCCACAAATATTTCCAAGATTCGCTCGCTTGCGAGCAGATTTCCAAGATTTGCCAAGCCTGCTGGATTAAAAGATTTCAAAGATTTCGCTCGCTTGCGAGCGGGAGTTTCACAAACAGGAATTATCAGGAATCAACCAGGAATTAACACAAATATTTTTTTAATTTAAACAGCAATTACCAGCAATTGAACAGCAATTACCAGCAATTCGCTCGCTGGCGAGCGGAAAAATCTACAAGATCTACAAGATTTCGCTCGCTTGCGAGCAGATTTCCAAGATTTGCCAAGCCTGCTGGATTAAAAGA